>Ga0154020_10000681_pt1 | contig 41546 bp, 40 predicted proteins | sample Klosneuvirus_201_FD_109709 | JGI IMG/M metagenome (GOLD analysis project Ga0154020, IMG submission 109709) | Active sludge microbial communities from wastewater, Klosterneuburg, Austria - Klosneuvirus_20160825_MG | ecosystem: Engineered > WWTP > Aerobic digester > Activated sludge | place... | reverse complement strand
AGTTTTTTCATACTTTTTGTATAAAGAATAATAAAAGCACCTTGCTAGACGTGCTTGGGGTGCTAAATTAGTTAAAGATAATTAAAAAACAAATAATCGTTAAAAGTATTTCCCTACAATGATGTTATATAATTGATTATCATAACATTAATACACGGTTTAGCTTTGTTTTGGACAACAAAAAACAGGACCGTTTTTGCCATAAAAACCAGGTGATTTTTAAGCTACACAAAGGGCCCGGGTTCAGCCAAAAGAATGCGAAAAGCCGGAACACCCGTTTTTACTGATTTCCCAGAGACAAACCCGCGGTCCTTTCACTCCTTTTTTTTGGCTTTATTCAGATAAATTTTGAGGGCTAGCACTCAAACATGTTCAAACACATAAAACCCTTTAAATTTTGAAAGCCTAATGGGTGAAAACTTTCGGCACATTTGGTTTGCCATTCAGGAACTTAGTTGTATATTTGCAGCCCGATTTATAAAATTACAAGATCATGAAAAAAGATATTCATCCAGAAAACTACAGATTGTGTGTGTTCAAAGACATGAGCAACGGTTACTCCTTCCTTACACGCTCTTGCGCAGAAACGAAAGAGATGGCAAAATGGGAAGACGGTAACGAATACCCCTTGGTTAAACTTGATATTTCAATGACATCCCATCCATTTTACACAGGTAAGCAAGTGTTGGTAGACACTGCGGGCCGCGTGGACAAATTCCGTTCAAGGTATTCCAAGAAAAAATAATTAAACTACTTCTCAAAAAAACCCGTCCTGTTTAAATCCGGACGGGTTTTTTTATTTCTGAATCAGGGTTTTGCAGGTCTCTTTGCTGAAGCAACCAATTCAAAGCAAGGGATTCATCCGTAAACAAACGGGTTTTTACTTTGGGTTTAGTGACCCGTATGAAAAAGTTAGCGACCAGCCGAACAGCCAGAGACTTTACGAGAAATGCGTCGGCGATCCGGTTCTTTTGAATGTACCCGGAGCTCGCGTAAACTTCACGCGCTTCTGTAGTTGACATCACATTAGCCCCAAAATCAATCACACAATAATGCCTTTTATCTCCCATCACTTCCTTGGCGTAATCAATCATGTCCAGGATTTCCTTCACATCCACCTCAATTTCCTGCTTCACCTTAAAAAATAGAACATTTATTTCCTCATCGTAGGAAAGTTGAGCTAAAGGATATGAAAACGATTTGACTGACATTGAAAATTGAGTCATTGAAGACGATTACTCCAAATCTGTAGCAAAGATTACTAATTTATGCCCCTTTGTTTTTTAATGTTCTCATAGGCCTCTTGAATTTTTTGAAATTTTTCTTTGGCCCCTTTTTGATACTCTTCCCCCATGTGAGCTACCTTATCCGGATGATACCTTACCGCCATCTGACGGTAGGCCTTTTTTATTTCCTCTTCGCTGGAACCCGGTTCTATTTCCAATACCTTGTAGTCAGAATCCACATCCCTGAAGAACATATTTTTTACACTTTCAAAATCCCTGTCCGGAATTTCGAGGAGCACTGCAATGTTCTTTATGACACTGATTTCAGAAGCTTCCACCTTGCCATCAGCACCCGCCAATCCGAATAAATAATACAGCAACTGAATGCGTACCTCTACCTGTGTGCGCAAACGGATGTCGCTGCAAATTTGAGCCAGTGGGATTTCGGCCCCGTCGAGAAAATGTTTTAATACCTGAAGGTGTTCGCGCCCGAAGCGGGGGCCAAATTGTTGAGAAAAAAAGTTTTTTACAAAATCAAGTTCTACTTTCAGCACTTTACCATCGGCCTTCATTACAGCGGCTGAAAGCACCATGAGCATGGTGGCAAAATCATTGCGCGGGCCGGATGAATGGCGACGATAATACTCAAACTCATCCGTACTGTTGGACTTGCCTGTCCCGGCCGACAAATAATTGTCAATGGCTGATCCCACGATGAACCCAAGTACAGACCCAAAAAACCCTTTGAATAAAAAATAGCCGAGTACGGCTCCTATAAATTTGAACAATCGAACTTTTTTAAAATACCCGGCAAAGATACAGTTTACTAGCTTTCCATAAAAGCGTCACTTTGTTGTGGCACTAAAATATTTTAGACTCCTTCCACTCTCGATCAAATGCCGAGCGCCTGCTTCAATTTATGCATGGCTTCCGCTAAGTTTTTCTTTTGCTTTTCCAACTCTTCCTTAGTTTCTGCCTTGCCTAAGGCAAGTTGAACTTCAAGGTGCTGCAATTTGGCCTGCAGCTCTTCCATTTTTTCCTTGCTTTTTCCTGCCAGAGCATTGGCATCTGCTTTTACTTTGTTGATGTGAGCGAGGGTATCTTTTTTCACCTCTTCAAACCTCTGGCTTAGGTCCGCTTTACCCAGTGAAGCTTGCAACTGCAATTCCTCCAACTTGTCGGCCGACTTTCTGAGAAAGTCGGCAAATCTATTTTCTGTTCCCATCTTTTTTTAGCTAAGTTACTTTACTTCTCTTAATACCCCAATGACAAAAATCAGTTTCATGTAGAAGAGCTATCAGTATATTCGTTGCAATCAAGGTATGCAATTGAAAGACGAACACTCCGATGAGCTTTATGTTCTTGCCAAACAAATGGTGGAGCGCGACCCTGACTTTGCTTTTATCAGGGAATGTATTTTTGAGAAATGCAAGAACCGGGAATTGACCAATGAGATAGTGGATCAGGTGCGCATGGTGTATTATGCCAAAAAGAGAAAAAGCGGACTCTTCAAACTGGGCATAGGTTGCGTTTTACTTGTGTTAGGTTTTGTGCTGACCGTTATCAATTACCATTCCAACGAATCCTTCACGTTTGTAATGTATGGCTTTACTTCCCTGGGTTTGTTGTTTCTTTTTTGGGGACTGTATGATGTCTTTGGTTGAAATTAAAGTCATGGCACGAGAAACTGATACTTGTCAGTTGTAAAACCCTTTTTCGTCATTCTTTCTCCTGGTATTTATGGGCTTATTTGTAAAAATTTAAACACCATGCCAGTATATCAAAGACAAGGAAAAATTCCGGCAAAACGCCACGTTGTGTTCCGGAAAAAGAATGGGGAACTTTACAACGAAGAGTTGTTTGGGACTGAAGGATTTTCCAGCACCTCTTCCCTGCTCTATCACCTTAACCCGCCCACAATGGTAAAAACAATTGGTGAGGCCTATTCACTTCGCCCTGATGTGGCTATGGAAGACAATCTCAAAGCCCTTAGTTTTATGGGGTACGATGTTGAACCAAACGAAGATTACATTATAAGCCGCAAAGTATTTTTCTTTAATGACGACATGCAGATTGGCGTTGCTTGCCCAAGCAGAAGCATGGAGGATTACTTTTTTAAGAATGCCGACTCGGATGAAATGTTGTTCATACACAAAGGCAGTGGGCGCTGCAAAACCATGTACGGCACCATTGATTTTGAATACGGGGATTATGTGATTGTACCAAGGGGAACCGTTTACCAACTTGAATTTGACACGCAAGAAAACAAAATACTGTTTGTAGAATCACACAGTCCAATACAAACCCCAAAGCGCTACCGGAATGATTACGGCCAGTTGCTTGAGCATTCTCCCTTTTGTGAAAGGGATTTTAAGCTGCCACATAGTTTTGAAACCAACGATAAAACCGGTGATTTTAAAATCATGATTAAAAAACGTGGTTTGCTTTATCCATATGTTTACGAAACCCATCCTTTTGATCTGATTGGCTGGGACGGTTACAATTATCCTTACGCTTTCTCTATTTTTAATTTTGAACCGATTACCGGACGCATACACATGCCTCCTCCCATCCATCAACAATTTGAAGGAAGGAATTTTGTCATTTGTTCCTTTGTGCCGCGCCTTTATGATTACCATCCTGAGGCTATCCCAGCGCCCTATCACCATAGCAACATCGACGCGGATGAAATTTTGTATTACGTGGATGGAGATTTTATGAGCCGTAACAACATCCAAAAAGGTCAATTTACACTGCACCCTGCCGGTGTTCCTCACGGGCCACACCCGGGTGCCATAGAACGCAGCATTGGCAAAAAGGAAACCAAAGAGCTTGCCGTTATGATCGATCCTTTTAATCCCTTAAAAATCACCAAAGAAGCCCTTAACTATGAAGTTAAGGACTACTACAAATCATGGATGACACAAACTCAACTTACACATTAAACTAAAAAACGATGGCAACTGCAGATCATACAACAGTAAAAAATTACGATTACAGCGGAGAAAAAGTATTTGAAAAAGCACAAGACTTTTTACCCATTAACGGTACAGACTATGTTGAATTATACGTGGGCAATGCCAAACAGGCGGCACACTTTTACAAAACCGCCTTTGGTTTTCAGGACCTGGCTTATGCCGGACTTGAAACGGGTATGCGCGATAGGGTCTCGTATGTGTTGGTACAGGATAAAATCCGTCTGGTGCTTACTTCGCCTTTTGATCCTGAAAGTCAAATTTCGGACCACCTTCGTCGGCACGGGGATGGGGTTAAAGTGATTGCATTGTGGGTTGAAGATGCCCGTAAAGCTTATGAGGAGACCACCAAACGTGGGGCCAAATCTTACCTTGAGCCCACGGTAAGCAAGGATGAACATGGAGAGGTTGTGCGTGCAGGGATTCATACTTATGGTGAAACCGTTCACGTTTTTGTTGAACGAAAAAATTACAAAGGTGTGTTTATGCCAGGGTTTGTGAAGTTGGAAACTGAATACCGGCCCAGCGCTACATGTTTGAAATACATTGATCACATGGTTGGAAACGTTGAATTGGGTGCCATGAACACCTGGTCGAAATTTTACGAAGACGTGATGGGATTTGCAAATCTGGTAACATTTGATGACAAGGACATCTCTACAGAATACACAGCGCTGATGAGTAAAGTGATGACCAATGGAAATGGCCGTATAAAATTTCCGATCAACGAACCAGCCAAAGGCAAAAAAAAGTCGCAGGTTGAAGAATACCTGGATTTTTATCATGGTCCGGGTTGCCAGCACATTGCTGTAGCAACCGATGATATTGTTTTTACGATTTCTGAAATGCGCAAACGCGGGGTGGAGTTTTTGTATGTACCCGGCACGTATTACGATACCGTAAAAGACCGTGTAGGGATTATTGAAGAGGACCTTGAGGAACTCAAAAAATGGGGCATAATGGTGGATCGGGATGAGGACGGGTATTTGTTGCAGATCTTCACCAAACCTGTAGAAGACCGGCCAACACTGTTCTTTGAGATCATTCAACGCAAAGGCGCCAAAAGTTTTGGCAAAGGCAATTTTCAGGCTTTGTTTGAATCTATTGAAGCCGAGCAAGCCCGCCGAGGAACATTGTAAAATAACTGATGGGACAAAAAGTTCCCTCCTTTTGTTTTTCAGGAGAATTTTTTTCAAAAAAGCCAATAATCTTGGTGGAATTGTAATTTTACCCCTATGAAGGAAAGTACAGAAACATTATACAAACGCATTGAAGAAAAATTCAAGGCCATGGATCAAAATCCCGAAGTTCATCTCGAGGGTTTGATCTGGGCTAAGCCCATCACTTATTGGGATTATATTTTACCTGATGCTTTGCTGAGTTTACAAATTCAGCGCACCACCCAGCCCGATGAAATGGTGTTTATCATGTACCATCAGATCAATGAATTGTTGTTCAAAATGATACTCTGGGAGATTGATCAGGTAAGCCGTTTAAAAGAGGTTGGCGCTGATTTTTTTACAGAGAAACTGAGTCGCATTAGCCGTTATTTTGATATGCTTTCTTCGTCTTTCAGCATTATGGGCGATGGTATGGAAAAAGAACAATACATGAAATTCAGAAATACGCTTACCCCTGCCAGCGGATTTCAGAGTGCCCAATACCGCATGATCGAATTTTCCTCTACTGAACTAATCAATCTTATTGACAACCGTTTCCGCGCCACCATCGACAGAAACACGCCTTACGAACACGCTTTTGAGCATTTGTATTGGCAAGCCGCCGGTAAGGACCACTCCACAGGCAAAAAGAACGCCTTGCTTACCAATTTTGAGAAGCGTTACAAACAGGAGTTTCTCGACAAAATGGAATATTACAACCAAACCAACCTTTGGACCCGGTTTAAACAATTACCTGAAGCGGTAAGAAAAAACCCTGAGCTGATCAAAGCCATGAGGCATTATGATTACACTGTAAACATTACCTGGGTCATGGCGCATTACCATGCTGCCGGGAAATACTTAGGCAATGCCGAAGCAACCGGAGGGAGCGATTGGAGAAAATACATGCTTCCCAAATACCAGCGCAGAATATTTTTCCCTGACCTTTGGAGTAAAGAGGAGTTGGAAAATTGGGGTAATGATGTATAAGATTTAGTTTCCTAACATCTTCTTTTTTAACCCCTCGTCCGCGGGCTCATTGCAGAGCCAGATTCCAAACAAGGCCTTTTTGAAATCAAGTCCCGGAATGCTTGCGGCCAGCTTGCCGTTCTTGTATATGAGAGTACCCTTACTCTTATCGTATACCAAATCGTACACATCGCCCTTGTTTATTTTTGTGGCAAACACTGCTTTAAATAGGTCGATACGGCTTTGCAAGGCTGCTAAATTGGATTTGGCTGATTTTTTAAATCCTTCGTCAACAGAAGTGGTCATTTTTTCGCTGGTTATCATGCCCGAAACGATATGAAGTTTCACACACATGCTTTCATCGGCATCCATCGCTCTCTGAGCATCTGTTGATTTATTCTTCAAATACAGAGCTCCCACATAAAGGTCCATAAAATACTTTTCCCGTACACCGGCCCCATTTAAAATCAAGGCACTTTCCTCGCTTTTGAACACCAGGGGCACTTTAACACCTGCTACATCCAACTGAGCTTTGAACGACAGGTTAAAAAGCAATGTGCCGATAACAAATAACTTTTTCATAGGAACAGGTTTAGGTTAAAATTGCAGTCCAAATTACCCCTTTTCCTGTACACAAACAAACCTAAGCTTGCAGGAGATCACTAAGCCTGATTTGTGAATGGGTTTGAGAAAAGACACATCTTCCATTCCTGATAATCAACGCTTGTGGTGATTCATGCCGAATGCCATAGGTTTCAGCCACGCGGTTGGAAAGGTCGCGAAACTGCAACAAGTCAAGATAATAACAACTCATTTGCTGCGCGTCCTCTTCTTTCCAGCTCCTTTGCAATCGTCCGAACGCGGCATCACTTATCGAACAACGCGTGCTGTGTTTAAAGATCAATACGCTGTGCCCCCTGGATTCTTCCTCAAGTTGGTTCAACTGTTCGTTACTGGTAATGCGTTTCCAATTCATCCTGCAAATATCCACAATTCTTCAGATACGGATTTGGCATTCTGGGCAAACATTCTTTAATTTATCTTAAACTAGCAATCCGTTTTGGATAACACAGTGGCAAAAATGCAACAAAAAAACAATCCACTTCACAGCAAAACATTAAAAGAGATATTGGAATTCCTCGTGAGGCATTACCGCTGGGAAGGCTTGGCCTATCACATCAACATCAATTGTTTTAAATCAGACCCCAGCATCAATTCCAGTTTAACCTTTCTTAGAAAAACACCCTGGGCCCGAAAAAAGGTAGAAGATTTGTACATCTCACTGGTAGAAAAAGAATAAGCAGCCCTCAGGCTTTTTGAAGCCGCGCCATGCACTGGTCGATATTGGAATGCATAAGGTTAAAAAACTGAAAACGTTGTTTTTCAGAAACCCCGCTGATCATGTTGCTTTTTTTAATGATGTTTTTCACCCAATGCTCTGATTCCTCACAGAACTCATGGTTATTGGTAGTAAGAGAATTCATCGTATTAAAGGAAATGTAGGCGTATTTCTCCCCTCCGGTTTGTATGTAAATGCAATTTGTACCAAGAACCACATCGCTGCAAAAGAGGGTGAAATTTTCTTTGGCATCCCCCGGTAATTTTCTTCCGCTTTCAGCACATGATTCTAAGTACTTTGCCATTTTTCGAACCTCCTCAACCAAACCAAGGGCATCGTCCCTATTCAGGAAAGCTCCGCTATCAGCATAAAATTCAATTTGCTGCAAAACAGTATTAATGGTTTCATTGGTCCACACCTCCACGCTGGGTACCTTTTGGTATTCTTTAAAGGCGTTGGTCGCTAGTTCTACCAAGTCCTCAGGCACAATTCCGTATTCAAACTTTTTACCCTGATAATAAGGAACATTCAATACGCTTTTTTGCCAATAAAATAGTTTAAGCTGTGCCAGTTTGTGGCTAAAAAAGGAATAAAACAGAGGAAAGGTCTCTGCTATATAGGTTATTTTTTTGTCGGCAAAAGAATTGATCAGTTTGGTGTGGCCATATATCCTCTGCAAGTACTTTTTAAAATTTTCAGGGTCATCTGTTAATTTTGTGTAGGCGAATGCAACCGTGTCTCCCAAACTCGCAAAAATGCCATCCATAGATATGTTGAACTTTTTGGCCAACAAATGGGCTTCATCTATACTCAATTCTGTCTCACAACGAATTCTTCTGTATGCGCTATCGGTACTTACACCTAACACATCGGCCATTTCTTCGGCCAAACCCAGGTGTGTTGGTAAGCTATTTTTTATTTTTTGAAGGAGGACGGCTTGTATTGGCAGGGACTTTAATGTTTTTGTCATAATTCCCGGACTTAATGTTAAACTAAAGGTATCTTTTATTTTGAGTTCCCAAAAAATATAGATGTTGACTCATCTTTCTAAATGGTTTTTAATTAAATACTACTCGAATGGTTATTGTTGTGTATTTCCAGATTGCTCCATACTTCCTTTCAGCACTCCACCCCATTTTAATCTGGTGTTTATAAAAGCTGATGAAAGCGATTTGAATGCTTGGATTACAAATAATTGATTTTCGCAAAAACACGCTTGAAATTCACCTCGTGCCTGAGAACCAGTTTCGAAGATTGCAAAAAATAAACTCGCATCTGCGACATTCAATTAGCTAAGAGAAACATCCCCAATTAATTTTGAGGCATGAAAACAATATACAACACCGCCTTCGTTGGCTTAATTCTGGCGCTTCAATCTGTTTTATTTGCATGTGCCAAGTCACCAAACGCTTGTTTTACGTTACCTCACTCCAATCCATTCAAAGTAGGTGAAAACATTCGTCTGGATGCCTCCTGTTCAGAGAAAGCCAACTACTATAGCTGGTATTTTAAAGATGGTTCCTATAGTGGCATCAGTGATAATCCTATTACAAATCACACCTACAGTGATTCGGGAACTTATATGCTAAAGCTTATTGCCGAAAGAAAAAATTCAAATTCAAGTGTGGTTGAATTGGAAGTAATTGTAAGTCCATAGTAAATTATGATGTTCTGTTGAATTGTACTTTGAATTTATCATTACCATAATCGAATTCATTTAGATGACATGTCAAAAAAAACTTTTTATACAACAAAGCAACGATTTTACACTCCCTTTCTGCTCCTGAGTCTAGGGATATTGGTTCTTTCCAGCTCTTGTTCTATTACCAAAAGACATTATAGAAGTGGTTATTTAATAGAATGGAGTCATCATAAGAAAGCCGCATTAAAACCTCAAAGCAAAATATATTCTTATACCCAGGCCAATAAATCAACTAAATACCTAAATAAAGAGGAAGGCTATAACGTGCAAGAACAAACAAGGCAGCAGGTTGTCAGAAATGTCTCCGGTATGAAAAGAGAAAAAGTCAATCACAAACGAAAATTGGCAGCGAAAATGCCTTTACATATATCCACAGTTGCTGCGCAAAATCAAACCACTTTTAGACTTTTAGCTCCTCTGCGAATGAATGTAAAAGAAAATAAGACTTTCAATTTTGGTGTTGCAAGCCTCATTTTTTTGTTACTTTTTTGGTTATTAGTTTTAGCCGCACTATCGTTTCAATTTGCCAGCTATGTGTTACTCTTTTTTTTAGTTCTACTTTTTTATACTCTAATTCTGCTTGGCCCAGTCTACGCAATTATCGGGTTATTTCACAAAAAACCGGCCAGCTGCCGTACATTCTCGGTCATAGCCCTTCTTTTATGGATACTATCCATTACTTTGCTTATTCTGCTTTTTTAAAGCGGTTCATTCTGTTTCGAATTGCACTGGCAAGTTCATATTACCCAAACTCCGATTATGGTAATATCATCCAACTGCTCGGCGGCTCCCTTCCAATCTAAAATATCTTGTTCAATTTCTCCGTTTGTACCTTCGTGTCGTTTGAAGCCACACCCACGAGTGCAACACGTTTTCTGCTTTAAATATTTCTCATGTCTTATTTGAAATAGACTTTAATTCAATCTGGTTTTGAAACAATTTTCGAAAAGCAAGCGCTATCTACTCGTTGGAAGAGAGTCAAGGATAAGCTGTAGCAATTTTTGGGCTGATTGATCCAAACTTTCACAATCCGTTTCTATGACCAGGTCTATCACCTCTGGTTCTTCATAAACATCATTAATCCCGGAGAGATTCATCAGTTTATCTTTATCACCATGCTCCAACATAGCCCTTTTGTAAAGCCCCTTAGTATCACGGTTAATTAGTGTTTCCATGGAGCACTTAATCCACACCGTTTTTACATTGCTGTACCGTCCTCTAAGTTCCAATCTTGAAATTTCATATGGGTTAATTGCTGCCACAATTACAATGACCTTGAATTTTGCCAGTTTTTCGGCCACAAATCCCAATCGCCTGATGTTTTCCTTTCTGTCCTTTTCCGAAAAACCAAGGTCCTTGCAAAGGGTTTGACGGTAATCGTCTCCATCAATAATTTCAACAGGATACTTTTTGCTCAACAACTCCCGCTGAACTGCTTGCGCAAGAGACGTTTTGCCTGCACCCGATAAACCTGTTAATTGAACAATGACCATGATGACCCTGGTTTATAAAGAACCAAATGTATTGAAAATTCAGGGCGATAAAATTCAAACTGCCTTATCAGCTGAATAGTTCATTAACATTGTTATCTTTGGTTGCTCAACAAATCATCATCAAATGAGCAATACCAGCGCCTTTTGCGATACACTGGAAGATGAAGCCATTTACATTTTAAGGGAGGCGCTTGGGCAATTTACACATCCTGTTCTCCTCTTTTCAGGAGGAAAAGATTCAATAACACTTGTTCATTTAGCAGCAAAAGCTTTTTGGCCAGGGCCTATGCCTTTTTCTTTGCTTCATATTGATACAGGACACAACTTTGAAGAAACCATAAAATTTCGTGATGCCCTGGTACAGAAACTCAATTTGAACTTGTATGTTCGTTATGTAGAGGATACCATACGATTGAAGGGACTAAAGGAAGAGGCTGGGCCCTATGCCAGCCGCAACCGTTTACAAACCCACACCCTCCTTGATGCGATTGCTGAACTTAAGATTGACGCTTGTATTGGTGGCGCAAGGCGTGACGAAGAACGCTCAAGAGCCAAGGAAAGGTTTTTCTCCTTCAGAAATTCGGAGGGGCAATGGGACATAAAAAAACAGCGAGCCGAGGTTTTCGATCTGTTTAATGGAAGGTTACATCCCGGGGAAAATTTCAGACTATTCCCTTTAAGCAACTGGACAGAAATGGATGTGTGGCAATACATTTACAGGGAAGGCATTGAATTGCCCTCGCTTTACTTTTCACATTCAAGAGCTGTTTTTACGCGCGACGGATTGTTATGGCCAGCCCATGAAGTGGTGTTCAGGCAGAAGAGTGAAATGCCAACACAACAAACCGTACGTTTCAGAACCATAGGCGATATGACCTGCACGGCCGCCTTCTTGTCTGGTGCCTCCTCGGTTCAGGAGGTAATCAATGAACTACTCCTTTCCAATTTGTCGGAACGCGGAAGCAGAATTGATGACAAACGTACTGAGGCTGCCATGGAAAAAAGAAAAACAGAAGGTTACTTTTAATGGAAACATTAAGAATATCAACGGCAGGGAATGTTAACGACGGTAAAAGCACGTTGATTGGTCGTTTGTTGTATGAACTGGGCGCTGTAAAATCAGATAAACTTAAAGCCATTTTCGAAGTCTCGCAAAACATGGGCTTCAAAGGGATGGATTACTCATTACTGGCCGATGGTTTAATGGAAGAAAGAGAAAACAGCATTACCATTGATGTGGCCCACCTTTTCTTTTCAACGGGGACTAAAAATTACATCCTTGCTGATTCCCCCGGTCATATTGAATATACGCGTAACATGATTACCGGGTGCTCAAATGCCCATGTCTTTATTATTTTAATCGACGTACAAAAAGGTATTGCTGACCAAACCTACCTTCATGCCTACATCGCTTCTATGCTCAGGATCCCAAAAGTTGTAGTATGCGTCAATAAACTTGATACCGTGGACTTCAAACAAACTGCTTTTGATGAAATACAACAGCTTTTTTTTGAATACATTCAAAAACTTGATTTTGTACCTGAGATTGAATGCATTCCGATCTCAGCACTTTATGGTGATAATGTTGTAAAGCATTCCCCAAAAACGCCATGGTACAAAGGCCATACACTTATTCAAACTTTAGAAACACACCAGGTGGTTCAGGCCAAGCTACCTCTCAGATTCAGAATACAACACATCATCAATCATAAACAGAAAAACACAAGCTATTATTTGGGGAAAGTAGTGTCCGGACGTGTATACAAAAGCTTACCCGTTATTGCACTGCCCTCTGGCGAACAGTCTACTATCGGCCAGATCTACAAAGGGGAAAAAACACTTGAACAAGCCGGGGCATCGGAGTCGGTAGGTTTTACATTGGCTACACCACTTGAACTAAAGCGAGGATGCCTTCTTGTTCAAGAGGATCTGGTGCCCATACTCTCAAAACAAATTCGTGCTGAAATCTGTTGGTTTGATGAAGTTCCGGGGAAAGATGGTGGAGCCTATTTGCTCAAACACGGCATGAACACCGTTCCATCAAGATTGGTTTTACTGAATGGAAAAAAGAATATGGTGTCCTTGAAGCACGCTTTTAAACAATCAGAAATACACAACAATGAAATGTGCAGTGTTTTGGTGCACACAGAGATAGCCCTCCCGTTTGAGTGCTTTAGTGAAAATAAAGCCAACGGCTGTTTTGTACTGATAGATAAACATTCCAACGCAACCGTTGCGGTTGGGATTATTCAAGCGATTAACCATCAGCTGGAAGAACTGACCAAATAAAAAAAAGAAATGCAAACCCAATACGATGTTATAGTGGTAGGGGCCGGACTCTCAGGAATAGGTGCTGCGTATCACATACAGAACAATTGTCCCGGTAAATCTTTTGTTGTTTTAGAAGGCCGATCTACAATGGGAGGAACCTGGGATCTATTTAAATACCCGGGCATACGTTCCGATTCTGATATGTATACCATGGGGTTCCCTTTCAATCCCTGGAAAGGCACCAAGTCCCTGGCAGACGGGCCCTCCATACTTCAATACATTAAAGATACCGCTCAAAAATTCGGAATCGATAAAAAAATTCAGTACAACCACAAAGTGATTAAGGCCTCATGGAGCGATGCGGATAAAATGTGGACACTTGATCTGGCGCCTCATGAAACCGTTAAATCACAGCAACTTCAGTGCACCTTTTTAATGATGTGCAGTGGGTACTACAATTATACGAACGCCTACAGTCCCCACTTTCCGGCATCTGAAACATTCAAAGGTCCCATCATACATCCTCAGCACTGGGATCCTACGATTGATTACACAAACAAAAAGATTATACTCATTGGAAGTGGGGCCACGGCCATAACGCTTGCACCCGCTTTGGCTGTAAAAGCGCAAAAGGTGATTCTGCTTCAACGTTCCCCTACTTATGTATTGAGTCTACCGGGGGAGGACAAACTCTCCAAACTCTTCACATTCCTCTTTCCATCAAAACTCGCCTACCAACTTTCGCGCTGGAAGAATATTATGAATGCCAGTGGTTTTTACTCTGCCTCCAGAAAATGGCCCAACACGGTAAGTCGTTTTCTCCGGAAAAGAATACAAAAAGAATTGGGACCTGAATACAACATGGCCCACTTTGATCCAAACTACAGCCCCTGGGACCAAAGGTTATGCATAGTGCCAGATTCGGACCTTTTTCGAGCCATTAAAACGGGTAAGCTTGAAATAATAACAGACACGATACGGTGTTTCAATCCTGATGGGTTACAGCTCGATTCAGGACAAATGCTGGAGGCCGACATGATTATTACAGCAACAGGCTTAAACATTCAACTTCTGGGTGGGATGAGCCTTTTCGTTAATGGAAAATTGTTAGATACTTCTAAAACTCATTGTTATCGCGGAGTGATGTTCAACGATGTACCTAATTTTGCAATCAGTATAGGTTATACCAATGCATCGTGGACCTTAAAATGTAATTTGAACTGTCAATTTACGGTGAAGCTGTTGAACTTTATGGAGCGGAAACGTTATGCTGTTTGTACTCCCCGTTTTGATTCTAAACTCTTTGGTTCCGAACCTTTCATACACAGCAAAGCAGGCTTTATTAAAAGGGCTGTCGCAGTCCTGCCAAAACAAGGCTCCAAGCACCCCTGGAAAGTGTATCAGAACTACGCGCGCGACTACTTATCTCTAAAACTTGAATCGGTAAATAACAAACACCTTGAGTTTAGAAAATAACGAAATGCATAATTCAAATAAACGTAATGGCCCGCTCGTATTTTCCGTTTCAAGGGTTTGGAATCACTTTTTGTTTGCCACAGACTACAATCAGTACTTTTAAACTCTCATCGGAATTGATATCTTTATATGAGTTTTGTTTAATTCAAAAGTATCTTGATTAATAGCTTCAGCTATAAAGTTCGTTTTAACAATTCCATGCACAGGGCATTCGCTGAGGAATTGAACAGCAAGGTAGATCACTACTTTAAATCGAATCACATCAGCCGGTATGCGAACACCAGCATGAAACTCAAAGGGGCATTTATGTTTCTCCTATTAAGTGTGCCTTACATCATCTTGCTCACCATTCCTCTTCCCTTTTACCAGATGGTTTTGCTCTCTACACTTTCAGGCATTGGCATGGTTGGTGTTGGCTTTAACATTTGCCATGACGCCTGTCACAATGCGTATTCCCAAAATCCAAAAATCAACCGCCTATTGGGATATGGATTTAATCTCTTGGGTATTAACGCCTACCTATGGAAAATAAAGCACAATCTTTCACACCACACGTACACCAACATTTACCATAAGGACGAAGATCTTTTGGAAAGTGATGGCGTACGCCTTTCTCCGGAGGCTCCATACAAAAAAATATATCGCTTCCAGCACATCTACTATTTTCTTTTCTATCCTTTATATTCTTTCATCTGGGTATTTGTATACGATTTTCAGGTCTTTTTTCGGTTTAATGGAAACGGCAGCTCAGACCCAATGAAAAAACACCCGCTTAAAGAGGTGATTGTGTTTATTGCATCCAAACTGATCTATTTTTTATTTGCTTTGGTACTTCCCTTCTACCTCATGGAGGCCAAATGGTGGGAGATCCTGATCTGTTATTTAAGCATGCACGCCATTGCCGGGGTCATCATGGCCTGCGTAGTGAAACTGGGGCATATTGTTGATAATGTAAGCCACGCCATACCAGATGAAGATGGTATTATACAAAACTCATGGATGGTGCATGAATTGGAGGTCAGCTCCAATTTTTCAATTGATAGTCCATTTGTATCCTGGTTCAGCGGCGGCCTTAATTTTCAGATCGAACACCACCTTTTTCCAAGAACATGCAGCGTGCATTATCCAAAGATTAGCCCCATCATCCTTGAGATCACAAAAAAATATGGCTTCCCATACCATATCAATAAAACAATGGTAAGCGGGTTGCTATCGCATTACAAAACCTTAAAACGATTGGGCTCTCCGAACAGCACCCAGGTTATCATACACTAAATCCATCAGGTTTTTCTTGACGACTTAACAATCTTATCTATGATCCTATAATACAGGAAAGGGACAATTCCTTTTAAGATGCGAATAAGTTTGGATTCAAAATTGAAATAGATCTCAAACTTTCTTTTCTCAATGTCTTTCACAACTTTTTCAGCCACATACTCCACCTTAAGTGATCGGGCACCTTTACTTAATGCCCTGCACTCAGGGAGGGTGTTTTTCTTTTCAAATTCCAACATTGGTGTTTCTGTATCGGGTGGATAGATCACTGAAACGCTGATGCCATAGTCTTTGAATTCCATTCTAAGGCATTCCGCTAAACCCGCCACAGCAAACTTTGATGGGGCATAGTGAGAATATCCAAAAAGTCCGGTATAACCGGCTACGCTCGAAACAAATGCAAGCCGGGCTGTGGTGGAGGCAAGCAAGAGAGGCAAAAAACAATACACAGTATAATGCACACCCCAGTAATTGGTGTCGAAAGCACGGCGTGATGCTTCAGGGGAATTGGTTTCAAATCTTCCACAAAGCAGGGTCCCTGCATTGCAAATCAACACGTCTATCTGTTTAATGTGTTCAGTGATCCATGAATATGCCGCTGTAAGTTCGTGTTCATTTGATACATCCGCTGAAAAAACAAACACCGTACACGAAGGGAACTTTTCTCTCAGGAGAGCAGCCGCAACTTCCAGTTTCTTTTGCTCTCTGGCAATCAAAACCAAAGTATGTCCAGCTTCAGCATATTTGCTGGCCAGAGCCAGTCCTATACCTGAAGATGCCCCGGTAATAAGAACATTCTTATTTACTCTCCTATTTGCCATCATTGTTTGACGCAAACTAAAACGAATACAATCTCCTCCATTTCACTCTTTAAACACCTTCAGGTTTTTAAGCTTGGTTTCAGGAAACACTACTTTGTTCCCCATTTTAAGCAAACCATGTATCCAAACATTTTTTGATTTAAAATAAATGTACTCATTCTCGGTTATCGCACCCGCCCTTAACTTAGGATAGTAACTGGTTTGTCCCATATTGATCCTTGTATACTCATTCTCAATAGCGTATTTCACTATGGCGGCGATCAAGTTAAAATAAGTATCGTACTCGTCTTTGTCCGAATATTTCCCGATAAGAGAAAAGGTCAACTCCTTTTGATGAGGAACTAAAACCGCTGCACCATACATTCTCGACTCATCCTGTAAAACAATAAAGATGAGTTTTTGAGCATGACTTTTAAAATAATTCCTAAAAAAATCAAGATTTAAGGTCTCCAGTTTTGAGCTTGCCCTTTTCATTACCTCCAGATAGGAAGAGTAAAACAGTTCTGGTGTGCAAACCTCTGAATCGGTCACAATCAGTTTTGGAACGTTTAGGCCCATGCCCTCCAAATCTCTATTTAATGCAAAGTTAGCATCCAACCCCAGCTTATTCAAAGACGACAGGATTTGTCGTCTGTAGCCGTGACGCAACGCATTCAGGTAGGTGCTGAAATCCTTCCATTTGATTTCCATTTTTGCATAAGGAAGGCTGAAGGCGCGGAAATACCCTTTGTGCAGCAAGTGCTCAAAGTAGACGACCTCTTTTTCTTTAAATTCTTTGTAGGCCAGGTACTTTATTTTAGCTTTTTCTGCGATTTCCTCCATGGTTCTGGAAACAAGATCGAGGCATGCCTTGGTATGTTCTGGTTTAGCAATAAGGATGTTTTTTTGACCGAACGATGCCGGTACACCACACATCAACAGTTTAATTTTAAGAAACCCCGGCCAGACTATTCTGACCAACCGAATAAAGGCACCGGCCCCAACAAAAAGATCCAGATTTATGACGAAGGCTGAAAGCACAGCTGTGGCAACAATTTTACCATCACAATACAGCATCAGGTACCAGAAATCACTGTTTTCCACCTTTGCTTCCTCCACATCCTCAAGGAAAGCGTGTGTGTGAAACACATCATCAGCAGCGTTGATACTGTCCCATTCGCTTTGAGAAACATCTTGTATTGTTCTGTAAATCTTAGAATCCAGCGAAAACGATTCCATACATCTTCATTGGAGATTTCTGAATTCTTTTAGTACCTCATCGAAATACTGATACATCTTCGTAGTGTGGTATACGCTGGCACACAATCGAATAATAGACTCGTTAACCGGTACTGCCGGAAAAATAACAGGGCAAACCAGTATCCCTTTTTCATGAAGAAACTTGTATAATTTAAAGGTTAATTCGTAATCGCCTGTCAGAACTGGTATCACCGGACTTGAGCCGGAAGATGTTTTAAATCCATTGGACTCAATAATTCCGCTTAAAGTCCTGATTCTGTTTTGAAGTTCAGGTAACCTCCAGTTTTCTTCTGACATAATTTCTAAAGCTGCAATAGCCGCGCCGGTAGCTGGAGGGCACAGAGAGCCTGAAAAAATATACGGTGCGCATTCGTGTTGTAGAAAAACAATAACATTGCTGTCAGCCAGAATAAAACCCCCATTGGCTGGAATTGTTTTTGATAAGGACCCACTCACCACATCGATCTCCCCCGGATCAATACCGTAATGCTCATTTATTCCCCTTCCGTTATTGCCAAGAACGCCAAAAGAGTGAGCCTCATCAATAATTAAAAATGCCTTAAATTCTTTTTTGAGTGCAAGCAATTCAGGCAAAGGGCAAAGATCGCCATCCATTGAAAAAACCCCTTCAGACACAATAAATTTCCGTTTCACAGAAACATCCTTTTTAAGCATCGTTTTTAAGGCCCTGTAGTCGTTGTGTGGAAAAAGCACATAATCAGCACCTGCAAGCTTTAAAGCATCCATAAAACTGCGGTGAATCTTTTCATCGGCGTATACTCTTCCAGTTTTCCCAATCAATGCTGTTGTAATGGCAATGTTTGCCATGTAGCCGGAGGTAAATGTAATGGCATCCTCCTTTCCTTTAAACGCTGCCAGGTCCTTCTCAAGTTTTCGATGAAGCGAATTGGTTCCTGTGAGTAATCTAACGCCACCTGTTCCCGTGCCAAACTCATGAATAGCCGCTTTTGCTGCGGTGTTTATTTTTTCGTGACCAATTAGCCCAAGATAATCATAGGATGAAAAAACAACGTACTCCTTTCCAAGGATCTTGGCCATAGCCCCTTTTCTTTCCTGGTATTCCGGCTGGAAGGAATAGACATTTTTCTCCACCAGGGCATTGATCTCATTGAAGGATCGATTCGCCTTCCTTAGATCAAGCAGAGTATTCCGTTCCGGTGTCAGAGAAGTCGTTTTATCATGTATTATCGAATAAGGATTTTTCATCTGTGAATTGGTATTTAATACACGGCCTTCTCCTGATAAACAATTTCATTCTTTTTAAATAAAGGGAGTTTGAATTTTGTTCTAAACTCCAGGCCCGGAACGTTTGGTCCCTTATCCATAGCGATTTTCAGTTCTTTTTCACTATGGTGTTTGTGTGCGTTCATCATTTGCCGCCCAATTTTAATTGCACCAAAAAGCATGCGCATGTATGCCATCGACCAAACGGATGGCAAGGTGCGCTGAGTAAGTCGTTTTGCCCTTTTAAAATTAAGTGCTGTTTTGGCATAGAGCCTCAACAGAGCACGGTAATAGGCCTTTATCGGCATCTTTGTTGGCAAAAGCACATGCGAAAGGTCCCAAAGGCCATGAGCCTCTCGTGGAACGGTTATTTTGTTTTGGTAGTCTTTCCAAATGCTGGTTCCGGGCAGGGGCGTGAGCGGAGAAATGTTGAGGTAATACAAGCCGGTTTTTTCAATGAATTGCCAGAGCCTTTCCCAATCATCGCGGGTATAATCCGGGTTTGGAATCAGCGAACCATAGGTATCCACCTTGTATTTCCTGAGCATTTCAATCGCCCGTTCATTATAATCGACAGTACATTCTTTATTCATGCTGTCCAATTCCACATTTGTAGAGGCCTCAAGGCCGATAAATACCGCGCTTAATCCAAGCGAAGCCCACTCTTCAATAATGGTTTCGTTCTCTGCAATAAAATCAGCTCTTGCATACACCAGGAAATTTTTTTTCAGGTTCTTTTCTCTGATCAATTCAGCGATCCGGGCAAGGCGTGTTGGTTTGATCAGAAAAATATCATCAACAATATAAATGTCCTTGGCCTTTATTTGTTCGAGTTCAGCCACTATGGATTCCGGTGAACGGAAATAGGGAACGCCCTCTGTTATTTCCCATGTATAACAAAAATTACATTTGTACCAGCAGCCCCAGGTGGTTTTCATGGTAGCAACAGGTTTATGCATCAGGTAATAATAGTGTTTTTGCAAATGGGCCACCAGATCCCTCCTTGGAAAAGGCAAAGAATCCGCCTTTGGCATGTATGGACGTTCTCCGGTTAACTCTACCTTTCCCTCCGCAATGGGTATGGCCAGACCTTTTATGCCATAAACCGAGGTTTTGTTCTCAATGGCACTTATAATTTCAGGCATCAGTGTAGTTCCATCGCCCCGAACAATAATATCAACACTTGAATCGGCAAAATCTTCCGGCACTTGCGCAGCGTGCACGCCTCCTGCAATGGTAATGCAGTTGGGGTTCCATAACTTTGCTTGTCGCATGATCTTAATGACCTCATTCACACCAGTAATGTAACAACTGCTTCCAATAATATCGGGAGCAAATGCCTCGAGCCGCTTTTTAAACCCCTTTTCAACTATCAGGTCCATGATCTGAACCTCATGGCCTGAAATGTTTGCTGCGGTGTATTCCAATTCAAGGGGTTCACAAATCATAATGTGTTTTAAGCCCATGGTGTGTTTTGGCACCGGAGGACGAACGAGTAGTATTTTCATGCGGTTTGTTTTTGGTTAAACAATTCCAGGTGTTATCTTCCTTTTGATGTGATTCCTATAATGAAAATTTACGCCCATTATAAATACCCTCATCAGGGGATTCAACTGTGCCAAATTGTGCCCTGCCCTTCTTTTGATTCCCTTCAGTGTAAATAACTCCCGATACAAAGTCCAGTAGCCACTCTGCAGCTCCTCCGCAGTCATTTGTTTTGGATTAAAAACAACCTGGCCTCCACTGTATTTATTATAATCCCTGCTGATAATTCTGCCGTTTGCTTCCATCTCATTAAAGAGTGGGGTGCCCGGAATGGGCGTGATGATGTGAATGCGTGGAACTGAAATGCGGTTGTCGATCAAAAAATCATAGGTCTTTTGGAACACCGTCTTATCATCGCTATCCATGCCAATAATCATTTCCGTTGAAATTTCAATTCCATACTTTCTTATGGTTTTAATGGCAGCTTCATACCGTTCCGGACGGTTCCATTCCTTGTCAATTAATACAAGACTTTCAGGATTTACAGACTCAATTCCAAAGGACAAAAGACGGCAACCGCTTCTTCTTGCCAATTCAAGCATATCTGGTCTATCGGCAATGTGCAAACTACACTGACTCATCCAGATGATGTTTTCAGGAATCAGGGCTTCCCATAATTTCTGACAATAGTTCCAATCCACACCTATATTATCGTCGATGAAAGCAATGTACCTCGTGCCGGCCGCCTTTGCTGCTCTGACATCCCGGATCACCTGGTCCACAGGACGTTTCCTGTACGTTTGTTCAAAAAAGTTAGTGATGGAGCAAAAATTACAGGTGAAGGGACAACCTCGTGTTGCCTGCACCGGACGCCAGAAACCAAGCTTGGCTTTTTTCATCAGATCGTACCGCGGTAAAGGCAAGGTGTTGATGTCAGGCACGCGTTTCATCTTGTATCTTCTTTTCAGCCTTCCATTTAGAAAATCATCAATCACCTCCGGCCAGGTTTCTTCCGCCTCACCGGTCACAAGACAATCGGCATGTTGGAGAATAAGTTCTTCATCCATTAAACTTGCTGCAATGCCGCCAATAACCACCTTCACTTTCCGTCTTCTAAACTCATCGGCAATTTGCCAGGCCCGTACAATTCCTGAACCCATGCCCGTTAAACCCACAAGGTCCCAATGCTCATCAAATGGAACATCCTCCACTTGTTCAGATAAAATTCGCAATTCAACGGTATCAGGTGTTACGGCGGCCAACATGGGTAAAGTTAAACCCGGTAAATGAAGTCGCCGCTGTTTTATGGGCTGACCATAAAAGTCAAGCGCTGTAGGACCAATCAAAAGAATACGGGGCTTTTGCACTTTCATGGTAAATCAAATGTAGTACTTTTGGGCAGTTAAGCAATACCTTTTAAGTTTGGTGACAGTGAAAGAAATATGTGGTAACACTGATATGGCGGCCTTCATCGCTTTGCCCTATCGTTTATACAAAGACGAACCCAAATGGATTGCCCCTTTGTTGTTATCGCAAAAATCACTTTTCGATCTCAAAAAAAATCCATTTTGGAAAACCTGCGACCATGTGTTTTTTATTGCGATAAAGAACGGCAAAACGGTTGGAAGGATAGCTTGTATATTCCATCACGACTATTTTAAAACCGCTGCTGAACCAACAGGGTTTTTTGGTTTTTTAGACGCTGAAGATGATCCGGATGTATTTAAAAACCTGTTGCACAATGCGGAAGCGTGGCTGGGCACCCGCTCTTGCCAAAAAATCATTGGCCCCGTAAATCCAAGCATTAATTACGAAATGGGCACATTGATCAGTGGGTTTGAATTCCCCCCTTATTTGATGATGACCTATAATTTTGAGTATTATAACAAAAGAATTGTAGCTGAAGCCTACACAAAGGAAATGGATTTTTTCGCCTATTACACCGGTAAAAATGCACCCACCCTATCCGGCAAAATGGATCGCATCATTGAACTCACCCAAAAGAAATACGCTTTGCACCTGAGGCCGGTAAGTAAAAGTAAGTTTTACACTGAACTTGATATTTTGCACAACATCTACAATGACGCCTTTTCAAAACACTATGGATTTGTTGCCATGACAAAAGATGAATTTATGTTCATGGGAAAGGACATGGCAAAAATTGTTGATGAGCAACTCCTTCTTATTGCCGAATACAACAAAGAACCCATCGGTTTTATTCTAGCTTTACCCAATTACAACGAAGTGTTCGGCAAGATTAAAAACGGAAAACTCTTCCCGGGCGGTTGGCTTAAATTTCTCTATTACAAAAGCAAAATTAAAAGCATCCGAATCCTGACAATTGCCATCAAACAAAAATACAGGCACCTTGGCGTAGGCGCTTATTTGTATCGGGAGATCATAAGAACATCAGCTGAAAAAAAAATGGAACATGGGGAAATGTCTTGGATTGCAGAAAATAACATTCAAATGAATAAGGCGGCTTTGGAGATGGGGGCCGTATTGACAAAAAAATACCGATTGTATTGTAAGCAACTATCCTGAGCGTGGCGAATCAGAACTTCCCAAAACTCTTTTAAGTTCTTCCCGGTTGTAGGTGTGTCTGGATTTGTAAAGTTGCTGTTCGGATGATTTCTTAGTCAATAAGTCAGAAAACGTTTCGCTCATGGAAATACCATAATACGCGTAAATGGAAATCAGATGTTCCTTTATGTTCGTTGTGAGTTGCTCGTATCTGCATTCATAGACGTGTCCTGCATTTTGCGACCGTACTTTATTTGTTATTTGTTCCTGCCAGGATACAATCATACTGCGGGCCATTCCAGCGTTTGGATACATCAATTGAGTAGAATAAAACTTTTTGAGGATTGCTGAATTCATACTCACAAAAGATGGTATCACTTCCTCAAGGTTCCTGTTGGTAACGATGAGCCTTAAGCCAGGGTAAAAATCAAAAAGGGAGTTGATCTTTGGGCTATAAATAGGGTTTTTTGAAAGAAATACCTTTTCTTTTCCTCGTATTGTTTTCCAGAAAAACAGGTGCTTTTTTATGCACCGTCTTTGAAAATTAAAGATGTTTCTTTTTTCCAGGGGACTCACCTTTTTATCAAATTCCAGGTAGTTATCAAAGGCATTAGTTCCCGCAAAGAGATACTTTAATACTGCCGTAGAATAAATGTGCAACAAAATCAATTCATCTTCCTCAGGTTTCAGAATACTGTAATTATGAATGGCGTCATAGGACTTCAGGGCCTTTGCTCCAATGGCCAACAGACTTTTTTTAAGAGGAGCTCCAAGCAATTTATCAAACCTGTATGTAAAATAAAACAAATATTTTTGAATCAAAGAAGGGGCGAAAAGAATTTCTCCTAAGGTAAAACAAGTGAAATTTTCTTTATCCTCAGCCATGGTGCGGAAAAGTAGTGTTGTGCCCGTTCTTGGAACTCCAATAATCATCAAGGGGTCTTTGATTGGGGTGAACCTGTAAACAAAGAGCAAGATTTCATCTAACAACAAAAAAATGTGATTGATAATTATAAGCCAGGTGCTTACTATGAACACAAACACCCTCAAAAGGAAGTGGTTCAAAGAAGGTTTGTGTTCTTCTATATTGCCTGAACTGCAAATACTAAACAGGCTTTTAAAGTAGTTGGTAAAATTGAACATTCTAGTTGATTGGATGTACCGGCCTGTGTTTTAGCATTTTCAACCAGCCCCTGTCAAATGTAAAAACATGTATCATCAGCATGGCTATTGAGAGGTCTGTGATGTTCATTAAGGCGATAATTCCCAAATGAATAAAAACCATAAGGCACCACACAATGACCCGGGTGAATCGGAACAAAGCCAGAGGAAAAAACAACAATTCAGCCAATACAATCAGATAGGTGGTAAACTTATGTACCACCGGGACTTGATCCCTAAAAAAATCAACCAACTCCGTATCGCGAATCAGCGGATTATCCAGCAATTTATGGATGCCTGTGCCATCCACCCAACTTGGTGAAGATAATTTATCAATGCCACTAAGTGTGTAAGCCAGAGACATAATGAGCCAGGCACCTGAATAAACCACCAAAGGCATTTCCCATTTCGGGACTTTTTTTGTGAATAAGGAATAAGGTTCCCCTTCCGGAACAAAGATCATAACAGCCAGCAGCCAACCTACAAATGCCAGGCCGGGGGTTAAAATCAAATTGTTCCTGTTGAAAAGTGCCATCCAGCCATACAAAAGAACAGCTGCAACCAAGCGGCGTTTAAACCCAAGTATCAAACTCAGCGCTGACAAAATAAGCACTGAAACAAAAATCTTTACATTAACAGGGTCATCCCAGGAGTTGAGAATATTAATCGGAAATAAGCCTGAAGTGAGATTAAACTGAACCGATGCAAGCATGCCTTCATTACTAAACAGCTCTGTGGAAAAAGGAAACAAAAACAAAAAATGCATTAAAAGATAAAGTCCCAAACTTATCCTGAACACTGTAAAGTGAAGCGGATGCATGTCAGTTTTCATTCAAGACAATTTTAATGCTCCATTCTTTCTTTTCATCGCCATTACTGTTTCTGTTAATCAGCGTGTATTGCTGGCTTAATGGAATGCCCATGTTTTGCAGTATTTTCTTTTCAAAAAACAGATAATGCAGTATGGATTTTGATGTGGCACCGGGCAAAAGAGCGAAATACCCAAAACTTAAGGAAACCGCATTCCTAAAATTATGAGGCCCTTCAATTCTATTAAACAAGGCGGATGTAATAAGCACGGTATCGTTTTGTGATGGAGCAACTGAATAAACAATAAAAAACCGGGAAGTAAACGCTTCTATGCCGCCTGGCTTTGAGAACACAGTTGGGAGAGGAGAGATGCAGGTGGCAGCACCTATTCCATCGATTTCGGGGGAATGAAAAATAAATCCCAGGGGCCTGATGAATGCGAGTACAATCAATACATAAAACACAAGGTTCTTTTTTTCATACTTCGGAAAGTAAAAAAACTTCCCATCCTTAAATAAGTCAGCAACTTTTTTCATACTTGAAACTCACATAGCTTTCATAAACAAGCGCATCGCATAGGTACCTTCAAAAAAATCCAAGCTGCCTTTGCCTGAATAATTCACGCAAATTATTTCTAACTACGATGATCAAATTTAAATATTTCCCAATAGGATGTATTAGCTGAAACAACAGCCATTTTATAGATGTACCAACACGTAGTTTCATTTATTGGCGTGGCTTCTACTGAAATAGAGTTTGCACCCCTGTTAAAAAACAATACATTTGTTATGTAACTCACCTCTTCCTTTCCCTATAACATTTCCTGTTCTGTTCTAGAGACTTACTTGTTTATTTAAAAAAAATCACAATGGTTAATCTCAAAAACAAAACACTCGGCCGGTATGTATTCCTGGCGTGCCTTATTGCATTGATGTCAAATTGTAGCTTTTACAAATACAGGGTAAAAAACAAGGACAAATTCACCCAAAAAATAGACAATACAGGAAAATATTCGCCAAAACATTTCCATTATATTGTTCATCATGAAGGTCAGATTCTTGAATTACAGAAAGTGCTCATCAATAAAGAAACTCAGCTCATTACTGGCTTTTTAGGCGAATTTGATGGTTTACCAAAAAAGTATTATGATAAGATACAGCCCCACGGTTTAAAAACAAAGAAAGGCAAGGCCGAAGATTTTTACGCCGTGCAACAAGTGCACATCTACCTGAAAGGGAAGTTAAAAGCGAATGCTTCCGGCGCTCTGGAAATCCCATTCAATGAGATTCAAAGAATAGAACTTTCAAAAAATGCAGGAGCCGCCAGCTTTTTCACAACTTTCGGTATAACCGTGGTGTCAATTGCAGCTGGTCTTGCCACCTTTTTAATCATTGCCTGTAATTGCCCGCACGTTTACATACATAATGGATCTGAAGAAGTATTTAACACCACACTATTTACAGGGGCCAAGTCGGTTCAATTAGAAAGGCACGATTACAAAGTGATACCAGACTATTTTAAAGATTCCTCAAATGTCAGGCTCCGAATTGTAAATGATGAGCGCGAAAATCAATTCACAAATCAATTGGAACTTCTGACTATCTATCACAAGGAGAACACTGAAGTTTTTCCGGATAAGAATGGGAATTTACACAGCATAACAAAGCCAGTCGCCCCTTCAAAAGCCCTTGATAACAGTTTAAATTCCATCCAGGAAAAACTAGCTTTTGTTGATAATCAAGCCTATCCTTTCAACGCCGACTCAATGGATGGTCTCAGTTCAATTTATTTGACCTTTAAGAAAATTCCAAACACAAGAGAAGCTAAACTTGTTTTAAGAGTAAAAAATACGCAGTGGTCCGGATTAGTGTTTAAAGAGTTCATTTCGCAGTTCGGTAGGTCATATCAAAATTGGCTGAAATTAGATAGAAAAAGGTCAGGAAGAAAAAAAACAAAATGGATGAATGAGCAAGGGATAAATTTACTTGTAGATATAAAAACAGTCAATGGCTGGAAAACACTTGATTATTTGAACCTGGTTGGAGAAGTAAATTACAATACCATGGTTTTGCCAATGGCACTATCCGAAAAAGAAGAATGTATCGAATTAAGAATACGCTCAGGGTTTATGTTTTGGGAAATTGATTATGTTGCCATGGACTTCTCTGCGGACTCCAATCTAAAGGTACAAAGGCTGAAACCCACAATTGCAAAAGGAAATACAGGAATAAGCTACCTTTCCCAATTAAGTGAAGATGATGATGATTACATGTTGCACTCGGCTGAAGTGACTTCTACTCAAATAGAGTTTGATGGGATAAATCTTGAACCCCGATTAACAAGAACGCTCATTTTACACTCAAAAGGCTATTATACCGATAACGCGCAGTTCACTGGAAAACCTAATTGGATGGCCATCCGCAAGTATGCTTCTCCTGGCGGCCTGTCTACCCTTTCTAAAAAACTACATTCAACACTCACCGAAGGTTTGGCTTTAACTGAATAATGGAATCAGCAATAAACCATTACCCAGAAGCGCCATCTGTAGGGTTAATCAAAGCCAAGAATTCTTTTTTGCATCCGAGAATATTAACAGGTCATGCAAAAACATTCTACCTATTCAAAATGTGGGTTAACATCTCCTTTTATAGCATAATACGGTATCCTAACCCCATACACCTATTCAAAATAGTTAAAAGATTACTTGAACATAAAAAACACTATACTGTAAATAATAGCTACAACAAGCTTAGCTATGTTGATGGCCGGGTGTATTTTAGTTTAAATAATAACGGTTGGCCATCAAATCACTTTATTCGCCCAATTGCCATTGAAGCCAAAGAAGCGATACACAAAAATGTCTCGCATTTCGAAAATTTAAGAATGGTGCTCATTGCCTTCACAAAAAAATGCCCTCTTTTCTGCGAACACTGTTACGAAGGACCGGAATTGAACAAAAAAGACACCCTCAGTCTGGAGGACCATAAAAAGATACTAAAAAAACTCCAAAAAACTGGCATCTCACTCTTTCATTTTGGTGGTGGCGACCCTATGAGCAAAGTAAATGAACTCATTGAATTAATTGACTCCGCTGAAAAGACTGCAGATTTTTGGATATACACATCCGGCTTTAATTTCACTGAAATAAACGCCTTACGTTTGAAACAAGCTGGCTTAACAGGCGTGTCCATTAGCCTTGACCATCATCTTCCTGAATACCATAACAAATTCAGAAGGCATACAGAAGCCTTTAACTGGGTAAAGCTTGCAGCCGCAAACGCCTTGAAAGTAAAATTGGTTATAACCTTATCCATTTGCGTAACCAGGGAATATTGTAACACGGGTAACTTATTCAGTTATTTGGAACTTGCCAGGGAACTTGGCGCCTCTTTTATTCAGTTGTTAGAACCAAGGGCTGTTGGAAACTATGCAGGAAAAGACGTGAGTCTTACATCGGAGCACGAAACAATTCTTGAACATTTTTTTACTGAAGCCAATACTCAGACACAATACAAATTGCATCCAATTGTGCTTTATCCTGCCTACTTTCAAAGACGATCAGGGTGTCCAGGGGCTGGATCTAAATTTCTATTCATCGATACAGACGGGTATATGAGATCTTGTCCATTTTGTAGAAACAAAAAAACACACATTCTGGATGATGACCATGAAGTATCAATTCAGGAGATGAAAAATGAAGGTTGCGGTAAATACTCAACGCTGTACTAAGTGAAAAGTGTTTTTGCAGCACTTATTTCCCAATACAAAACTTCGAAAAAATATTGTCAAGCAAATCTTCGTTGGTTACCTCTCCTGTTATTTGGCCCAATTCCTCGAGTGCATATCGGATGTCGAGAGCCAAAAAATCAGAGGCCACCTGCTGTTCCAAACCCAATTTTACTTTTTCAAGTGCCGCGTGCGCGTTTTTTAAGGAATTCGCGTGGCGGGCATTGGTTACAACCGTTTCTCCGGAATTAATTGTGCGTGCATCAAACAATTCGATCAAACGGCTTTTGAGCGTTTCAATGTTGGTGTGGTTTTTTGCTGAAATAAAAAGAATGTCTTTAAAGTCACTGAACTCTGCGCTCAGCTCCTTTTGATCTTCCACATCCAATTTGTTTCCGACTGGAAGCAATTGGGAATCACCGATGTGGGACTTGAGTTTTTCGAGTTCCAGTTTTAAATCGCCTGTACTCAGGGTATGCACATCAAACAAATAAATGATGATGCTGGATTTACGCATCGCTTCCAGGGCACGGTTCACCCCAATGCTTTCAATTACATCGTCGGTGCTGCGCAATCCCGCGGTATCTATAAAACGAAACAACACCCCGCCTATCACCATGCTGTCTTCAATGGTATCTCGGGTGGTACCCGGTATTTCACTTACTATGGCACGTTCGTCTTCCAGCAACACGTTGAGCAAAGTACTTTTTCCTGCATTGGGTTTACCAACTATAGCCACTGGCAATCCGTTTTTAATCACATTGCCCAACTCAAAACTTTGTATAAGCTTAAAAAGTAATTTTTGAATGTTGCTCACCAGGGTTTTTAACTCTCCACGATTTGCGAACTCCACATCTTCTTCGCTAAAATCGAGTTCCAATTCAATAAGGGAGGCAAAATTCAGCAATTGTTCCCTCAGCACCTTGATATTGGAACTAAAGCCGCCGCGCATTTGCTGCATGGCCACCTGGTGGGATACCGGTGAGTTACTGGCGATGAGATCGGCCACCGCTTCGGCCTGGGAGAGGTCCATTTTTCCATTCAAAAAAGCCCTGAGCGTAAATTCCCCGGCTTCGGCCATGCGCGCTCCTCCACTCAAAAACAACTGCAGCAATTGCTGCTGAATAAACAAGGAGCCATGGCAGGATACCTCAACACTGTCTTCCCCGGTGTAGGAATTTGGCGCTTTAAATACGGAGAGCAGCACCTCATCAATGATCTGTCCTTCCTTAGCCAGCACTCCAAAATGGATGCTGTGTGATTTGAAAGAACCAACTTCCTTCCTTTTTAGGTTTTTATCATAAAAATACAAGCCGGCAATTTCAAAGGCGGAGGGTCCACTCAGACGAATGACTGCAATAGCTGCAGAGCCGTGGGCAGTTGCCAATGCAACAATGGTATCCTTTGCCAAGTGTATCACAATGGGCTAAAGTATCTAAAATTATTGAACCGTGGCACCTGATCCTACCGCTCATTTGAGAGCTCAGAACATGCTTGCAGAAGCGAAGAATTGATGGGAAATTAGATGCAAGGTAAGTCCGGCCACCCAAGGCGCATATTTTTTGCCAATTTGATTAATTTTTGTTTACTTGCGGTGATATTACTTTATGCTTAAAATCAGAGTGATGCGTCTGTCTCTACCAATTTTTACTTCTTACCGTCTGTTGTTGCCTTCCCTTGGTTTGGGTCTGTTGCTCGGAGGCTGTGGAACTTCTTCTGAAAACGACTCAGACGATTTGGTGGAAAGTCAGGACACAGTGAAAGCCTCCGTGCTGAATGTGGCCGGGGAACTGTTTTCGGTGCCTTCTCCTATTCAAACAGCACTTTTAATTCAAAAAAGTGGTTTGGCATATAACAAAAACATGTTGAACGCATCAAACAAGGTAAACACCTACACAACTGAGTTTCAACGCACCTTGAATCTCGGGGTGTATGGTGCTGATCTGGCTTATGTGTCCCTCTACAGCCAAACTCAGGATGCCCTTGGGTATCTGGCAGCCGTAAAACAACTTACCGATAAACTGGGAATTTCAAATGCCTTTGATGAAGGCACCATGAACCGCTTTAAAAATAACATAACCAACAAAGATAGCATGATGGTGCTCGTGGGTATTGCTTACCGTGGAAGCGACGCTTACCTTAAAAACAACCAGCGCTCGGATGTGAGCAGTCTTATTCTTGCAGGTGGGTGGATAGAAAGCATGTATTTTTCAACCAATTCATACAAAACCAAAGCCAGCAAGGAATTAAAATACAGAATAGCGGAACAAAAGCAAGCCTTGAGCAGTTTGGTACGCATTTTAAGCATGAACGCCAATGAGGAAGTGAAGAAATTGACCGAATCACTTAAAACCCTGCAAACCGTTTTCGATGGCATTGAGTTCAAGTACACCTTTGTGGAACCAGAGCACGACACGATTAAAAAAGTCACTTACATCAACAGCAGTACAGAGGTTATTGTGAATGAGGACCAAATGAATCAAATTGTGACACAGGTAGAGCAAATCAGGAGCAGTGTCACCAGCAACTCAAAATCCTGAACCCTATGATGAAAAAACTAAGTTTAAGCCTCGTCTTCATTCTTGGAATTGGTTCTTTTACCGGTCTCCGTTCCCAGTGCGACACCATTGCCAACCTTTGCGCCAAACACATCATTTCCACCTTTATTTCTGATGGTCAGCAGTACCGTTCCCTTTTACTGAATTCTGAAGAATATGCTGAGTTTCACACCACCTTTTTCGGGGAAACCACATACCGCATTGCTGCCTGCAGTGGCACCAGCGATGGAAACCTGATTTTTAATATTTATGATCAGGAACGCCACCTCCTTTTCTCGAACCGCGACCAGAGAAATGCACCTTATTGGGACTTTAAAGTAAAAACAACCCTAGAAACCATCATCGAAGCCCAGCTTGATGTAACACGCAACGCAGGCTCGGGCTGCGCCGTTATCCTAATAGGATTTAAGCAGAAGTAGTTTTCAACCATTTCAGGTGTTTTTTAAAGGATAAATCCTTCCTTCTTTTTTTTTTAGTATTTTAGGAATCTTAAAAATCCCATGGTGTTAAAACACGTTTTACTCATTTTTTTGATGTTTGGTACATGGCTATTAAAGGCTCAGGAAGTAAGCTGTGAGCATAGTTTTAAGAACGATACCCTAAGTGTGTTGGCTGAGGGTAAACTTCTGGAAGGTGAGATGCTGCAAACCACGCTTAAAAACCAATCCATTGTTCAAATGTACGCCGTTGACCGCAAGCGGTTTTACATACGAATTTATGTTACCGAAAATTTCTATTTCAACAAGGTGGACATCCTGACCATAGAATCAGGAAAGTGGACGTACCCGGTAAAAAACTGCAAACAATACAAAATCAGCAAAACCATGGGCATGTACGTTTTTGAGGTGCAAAAAAACTACCTTGCCACCTTGCGTGATGAGGGCATAACAGGCCTGGTGTTTGCAGGTGCGGTAACAGACTTTACAAGAAACGATGGGCAGCAGATCAGAAAAATGTGCCGCTGCTTTTATGAAACCATGTTCGGAAAAAAAGAATAAGCTATGAGCGAACGAATTTTAAGGGCCCTGATGCAGATGTTCGCGATCATCGCGAAAGTGGATGGCGTGAATAACACCGGACGTCAGATCGTACAATCCTTTTTGAAACAACAACTCAATCTTGAACAGGTAGAAATTTATCTTAAGATCTTTGATGAGTTTTTGGAAACCCACCTCAACGCCAGCAAACGTAAGGAAGGCGCCGCAAAACGAACCTCCCTCAATTCAGTGAAGGTGCTCAAAATTTGCACTCAGATCAATCAAGAACTAGAACAACCACAGAAAGTTATCGTGCTCATCCGTTTGCTTGAATTCATTCATTCCAGCGACACCATTTCTCCTCAGGAATACGAGTTTGTGAACACCGTGGCCGAAACCTTCAACATTCCTTCCGAAGAATTTCATTTGCTCAAATCTTTTATTGAAGATTCGATTGATACCGTTCCAAATACCCCCAACATCCTTGTTATAAACAACAAGGAAAAAGCAAAGAACAACCTCAGCAAACACATTTTTAATGAAAATGTCAGTCCTGGCGTCAGGATATTGCAGATCAGCAGCGTTTCCATGTATGCCCTGAGACTATTTGGGCAACAGGAACTGCAGTTGAACGGGCAAGGCATTTCAAGTGAAAGGGTGCACATTTTTACGCCTGGCTCCTCCATACGCTCCAGTAAAGTAAAACCGGTGTATTACAGCGATGTGATCTCTCGTTTTCTCAGCGACGAATCTCAGGCCAGAATAACATTTGAAGTGAAGAACCTTGAATTTAAGTTCAAAGGGGGCAAACTCGGTTTGCGTGATGTGAACATGAGCGAGGAAAGTGGAAAACTCATTGGCATCATGGGGGGCTCAGGTGCAGGCAAATCCACTTTATTAAATGTGTTGAATGGAATTGAAATTCCAAGTGGGGGTTCTGTAACCATTAACGGCAAAAACATCCACACCCAAAGAGAAGACATTCAGGGGGTAATCGGTCACGTGAGTCAGGACGATCTTTTGATCGAAGAACTTTCGGTGTATGAAAACCTCTTCTACAATGCTAAATTGTGTTTTGGAAACTTATCGGATGAAGAAATCTCTAAAAAGTGCCATCAACTGCTTGCCAGCATTGGCCTGGCCGAAACCAGGAATCTGAAAGTAGGTTCTCCTTTGGAAAAGACCATTTCTGGCGGTCAACGCAAACGTTTAAACATTTCGCTTGAACTCATTCGTGAACCCAGTGTGTTGTTTGTAGACGAACCCACCTCAGGTCTTTCTTCTAGAGACTCTGAAAACATTATGGACTTATTGAAGGAATTGGCCCTTAAAGGGAAGCTCATTTTTGTGGTGATCCACCAGCCTTCTTCCGAGATCTATAAAATGTTCGATAAACTCATGATCTTGGATGTGGGCGGATACCCAATCTATTATGGAAATCCGGTGGATGCAGTGAGCTATTTTAAACGCCTGGTGAACCATGTGAACGCCGATGAATCGGAATGTTACCATTGCGGTAATGTCAACCCTGAACAGATCTTCAACATCATTGAAAGTAAGGTACTCGACGAATACGGCAACCTGACATACAACCGGAAGGTGAACCCCGTGACCTGGAACGGGTATTATAAAGAGATTATTGAGAACCACATTCACTCTGAGAAAAAACACACAGAGATTCCTGAGAGCATATTCAAAATTCCAAACATCATTGCTCAGTTAAAGGTTTTTTTAACCCGGGACATTAAAAGTAAACTCACCAACACCCAATATCTTCTTATCAACTTTATCGAAGCGCCTTTACTAGCCTTCATACTGGCCTATCTGGTGCGTTTTTACAACACCGATGTGGACACCGGAAAAGGGTATGTTTTCGGTGAGAACGAAAACATTCCGGCCTACATGTTTATGTCGGTAGTGGTTGCTTTGTTTATTGGACTCACCGTGAGTGCTGAAGAAATCATCCGCGACCGCAAGATCAGGAAACGAGAATCTTTCCTGAACCTAAGCAAGGGCTCTTACCTTTGGAGCAAGATCATTATTATGTTTATCCTTTCCGCCATTCAAACGCTCACATTTGTAGTGGTAGGAAACTCGGTACTTGGCATTCACAACATGTATGCCGATTATTGGATGGTTTTGTTTAGTGTTTCTTGTTTTGCAAACATTTTAGGATTGAACATCTCATCCGCCTTCAATAGCGCCGTAACCATTTATATTCTCATCCCTTTTCTTATTATCCCTCAATTGTTATTGGCAGGGGTGGTTGTAAAATTCGATAAACTCAACCCAACCCTTTCGCGTCAGGGTTCGGTGCCTTTAAGTGGAGAGGTAATGGCCAGCCGATGGGCTTTTGAAGCTTTGGCTGTTAACCAGTTCAAAGAAAATGCTTTTGAGAAAAACTTCTACAAATTCGATAAAAGCATCAGCGTGGCGCAATACAAAAAAGATTACTGGATGCCCAAACTGGAAAGCAAACTGATCAAAATCGACAACGAATTGACAGCTGGAAAAACACTTCGGGACGTTAAGGACGACATTCAACTCCTTTACAATGAACTAAGTAAAGAAAGCAACCAAAACCGCAGGATCAAATGCACCGTGCTGGATAAGATCAACGTTACAAACTATGATAATGCCGTAAAGACGGAGATCAAAAACTACCTGGGCAAGTTAAAGGACTCTTACATCAGCATGCAAAACAATGCCCGCAAAAAACAAGACGAGGTAAGTGTTCGCATGCAAAAAACGGATGCAGACAAGGCAAAGTTTATTCAACTTAAAGCTGACTGTGACAATGAGAATCTCAATAATCTGGTTAAGAACGCCAGCGAACTGAACCGTTGCATCGAAAAGGATGGGAAACTCATACAGCAAATTGATCCCATCTTTCAAGATCCAACCGATTCCAAGTTAGGACGCGCTCACTTTTTCGCACCACGTAAAAATTTCCTCGGCTCTTTCTTCCCTACCTTCTGGTTCAACATTTCCATTATTTGGTTAATGAGTGTGGTTTTAATCGTTACCCTCTACCTTGACACTTTTAAGTGGGTTTTGGATGGGTTTGGAAAACTATATGCCCTGATCAGAAACAAAAAGAGCGAATATTAACCCCCAGGAATTTCAGTATTCCTAAAACTGAAAATAAATGAAGGCTTGCATCTCACCGCTCATGAGTTGATAGGCTAAAAATACAAGCCCCATTGCGATGACCCCCATCAAAACAGGGTGCAAGCCCGAAAACCATTGCCTATACCCTGCCTTCCATGCCTCAGGCACCCAGTGAATCAAATAAGCCAGTAACAGAACCAGCATTACATTTTTGTAACCCATCAGGATTTGAAGAATAAGTTCAGCACCCATGTAATTTTTTATTCTGTCGAAGATCATCCAAACCGTAGTGAGGTTCTCACTTCTAAAAAAGATACGGGTAAAACTGATGAAGCTTAAGGTAACCAACATCAAGAGCGCTTTAATGACTAAGTTTTTGGTGTTTTTAAAAGGGGATATTCTCTCCCACAGTTTATGCACCACCAAACCCAAACCGTTCAGTCCGCCCCAGATCACAAACAACCAGCTGCTGCCGTGCCAAAGTCCACCCAGTAACATAGTAACCATGAGGTTGATATTGGTGTTTAAGCTTTTTCTAAAGGCACTCCAAAAATAAGCAAGCATAAGAAGCAGCACAGCTGAAAAAGCCAGTACAAATACCAGCCAAAACTTGCCACTTAGCAGCACCAGAAACATGGCGATAATGCCCATACAAACGTATGAACCGAAACTGCCATTGCGGTTGCCCCCCAAGGGTATGTACAGGTATTCCTGAAGCCAACTGGAAAGCGAAATGTGCCAACGTTTCCAAAACTCACTCACGCTGGTGGCCTTATAGGGTGATAAAAAATTAGTCTTTAAACGGTATCCCAAGATGAGGGCCAAGCCAATGGCCATGTCAGTGTAACCGCTAAAATCCATATAGATCTGTATGGAATACGCAAATACGCCAAGAATGGTTTCCATCCCGCTAAACAAAGCCGGGTTATCAAATATCCGGTCAATGAAATTAACCGCCAGATAGTCGGCCACAATTTTTTTACTGAATCCGTTCAGTATCCAAAATACAGCCAAACCAAATTCACTCCGTTTGAGGTTATAGGGCTGGTAGATCTGGTACAAAAAGTCATGAGCCTTAACAATAGGGCCCGCCACCAGATGAGGAAAAAAACAAACAAAAAAGCCATAATCAAAAATGTTTTTCACAGGTTCTACCTTTCCCCTGTACATATCGATGGTGTATGATAAAGATTGAAATGTAAAAAACGATACTCCAACCGGAAGCAGCAATTTATCCACCCGAAATGATGAATCAAAAAATGTATTAGAAAACTGTGCAAAATGATTAAGATAGGAAAATTGAATTCCTGTGATTTGATTCAGAGACTCCACAAAAAAATACGAGTACTTGAAATAACACAACAAAGAAAGATTAAGAAGCACACTGATGGAGAGTAGGCCCTTTCTTAGCCAATTTCTCTTCGATTTATTGATTAGCTTACCCCAGAGGTAGTCACTACAAATGGTAAACAACAGCAGAAGCACAAAAACGCCGCTTGTTTTAAAATAAAAAAACAAACTCACCAGCAAAAGGTATACGCTGCGCAGTTTATTCACTTTATAAATAAAGCTGTAAAAAAACAGCACCATGAGGAAAAAGCCCCAGAAAAACAGCTGCGTGAAAAGCAGAGGTTTATCCTGAGAATAGGCAACTATGTTATACCACCAGTTTATAGCTTCTGAGTTTTAGTATTGAAGGAATACGATTTCATCAGGGCCTCAAACATCAGGTCACCCAATAACAAATAACCCTTGTTTGTAAAATGCACCCTATCCTTTCCTGCCAAACCGGCTTTTTGCCACTTCAGCATGGATTTATACCCACCCATGAGAGAAAACAGATCCCAAACAGCCACATCATGTCGTTCCATCAGTTCAAACATGGCATCTTTTGCGGTGATGGATTTGCTGTTGGAACGTTTGCGCTTAATGAAATTATCTGTTGTTGTAGTGAGTATGATGGCTGCATCCGGACTAACGCTTTTGATTACCATAATCAAACTGTCGTAGTTTTCTATGAATTCATCTTTTCCAAAATCCTTCGATTGTGTATCGTTTACACCAAGAGAAAGAATAACCAGATCAGCGTCGAGGCTTTTGAACTGTGAGGAGAGGTCAAAACACTTTACAAACGAATTGCTGGCAGCACCGTTTGCACCAAGACCAGCCAGGTAAAAGCCCGGAGACGTGTTGTCCAGACTAAAACCAAAAAGTATAAACTCCCCGGCAAGACTGTCCATGCGTAACAAATTAAATTTTACCGAATCCATTGGCCCATTGAACTCAAACAAGGTATAACCCGCCTCTCTGTTCTCCACCCGATTAGAAACAGCCGCCACAATCGAATCCGGAGCAAAGGAAAATGCAGTATTAAAATTATGGTAAACCTTGATGCTATTAAATTTTTTAGAAAGGGCTTTTGTGGTGAGCTTAACACCAAAATAATTCGTGCTGTCCCTTGTAGATACACTTAGGGCACACATGCCCAGGGGCAGACAATAATCCTTGCCTATTGCCCTGTAACGCTTCCATTTTCCGTTTGAAAAGGAGCTTGCAAAGGATGGGCCATTGGTTTTTGCGAGTTTATAGGGAAAAACAAAATACCCCCCACCTTCCGTCTTAAATTCCTGCTGCAGGTCATTAACAAACTTACCGCTCCAAACGCCTGCCTGCACATGAGAGCCACCGAAATGCACCACCCCTACCCGTTTTGTTTCCTGAGTTTTAAGTCCTTTCATTTTGTCGTACAATTTCAAAAAAGCACTACTGTCCTTGCCAAAACTAAGGTGATTGTATTCCATCTTCATAAATGAGTAGCGTTTGGGGTCCGCCTGAGGAAACAATCCTGAAGTAAACAGCAGAACAAAAAGTAGTAAGAGGGAGTGCTTTTGTGAGAACATATTATTTGAATTTTTCATTTTTTAAAAAAGCGTTGTATTCATTGATCAGGGCGGCGTATAACATCATGGCCATTTTTCGGGCGCCCTGAGGGCTAAAATGCGTGTAATCTCTTGCGGCAAGGTTTTGTTCAACCCAGGCCGCCATGCTATTCTTTCCACCCATACAATCGTAAAGATCAAAAAAGGCACAACCCGATTCCAGTGCAGCTTTTTTTATTTCGTCACGCACGGATTCGAGAAGGGGATATGTCACATATTCTGTTCCCTCTTTAATATTCATGTCTGAAGGTCCAATGAACAGAATACTGGCCTGGGGCGCTGCTTTTTTCACAAGGTTGATCTGGTACCTGAGGTAATTCCCGTAATTGACTGCCATGCTATCAGTGAGCAAAGAAGGAATGGCATTCCCTCCAAATTGAAGGATAATCAGTTTTACATTGAGGTGTTCGTAAAAGGCTTTGAGTTGTTCTGAATTAAGGTGTTGAAAGAAAGTACCACTGCTTCCCCTCAGTGCAATGTTGTCAACCATTACGCCTCCGTTTCCTTCAAGAGAAAGCGCATAAAAATCAGGGCTGTCAAAGGCTCTGAATTTAAAACTGTGTTTGTTTCCCCCACTGGCAATTTTAAACTCCCTTATATTAAAATTCCCTCCCGCGTCCAGGCTATCGGCTTTCATCAAAACAGGTCCTTCATAAAACTCACACCAGGTACGGGATTTAGCCCCTCCGTAAAACAATTTTATTTTTTTAAAATTTAGAGCATTTCCACCTCCCAAAGGTGTGGTTGTAATGCCAAGGGTTCCGCTTGCTGCGGTTTTCGTCGCAGAACCTTTAAGGCCCTTAAAGCGGCTAAAGCTGGCTAAAACCCCAAAGTTGTTGTGGGGCACTTGTTTGTCTCTGGCTGTGTATGCCCCATGTCTTTCCCAGTTGTCACCGTACTCAATTCTATTGATAACGCTTTTGCTCACAGGCATAAACGACACCAGGCCGGGTCCCTCCCCTCCGAATTGCGCCTGCAGTTTTAATCTCAGGTACTCTGTCATTCGATCGCCCTCAATTTGACTGTCGCCGTAATGCAACACCCTCAGGCTATTTTGGTCGCCTTTTACCTGACTAAGTGCCCTAAAAAAAGCGTACAGGGCCTTCTTATTTCTACACTGAATTCCAGTGATTAGTGTTTTAGGCTGTTCCTCCTTTAATACCAAAAATGAATCCTCTTTAATTTCCGTTTGGACTTCACTGGCATTAGGAATGGCCGAAGTATCAATGGTTGTGGTGGAATTTGATGCCGTATCCAAGGTGTTTTTGCTATGAGGAAATTCTACTAAGGCATAATTCGTGTCAATATCTTCTATTGTCTCTAGAATTTTGGAAATGTCGGTCAAATGGTGTTTTTGCCCAAACAAGGTTTGAATTGAAGGAAAATTGAATTGGGTAGATCCACCCACCTTCCACCCCTTTTCTGGAAAACAAAAACTCAACAGTCCTAAGGCTGCAAAAAGCAGCAGCCCAAACAGTAAACTGTGTTTTGGCAAATGCATGATATAAATGTAATTTTCCATGCTCAAATCTCAGTATCTCTCGCAAAAGAGTTGTTCACACAAAACCCTGAATAATTTGAGGTAAGTGACACTAAAAAATGATAATTGACCAAGGAATCCAAATACCTCATTGTAATTGCAGGCCCTACTGCTGCAGGAAAGACTGAATTGGCTATACAACTAGCTGAGCAATTCAATACCGTCATTCTGTCTGCCGATTCCAGGCAATTTTACCGGGAAATGAGCATTGGTACCGCGAAACCTAACAAAGAACAACTGAAACGTGTTAAACATTATTTTATTGATACCAAACATGTGGATGAATTGTATGGTGCTGGCCACTATGAAAAGGACGCCATTGCCCTGCTGAACGAATTATTCAAACACCATCGCCTTGTTTTTTTGGTTGGAGGTTCGGGATTATACATCAATGCGGTGTTGAACGGGGTTGATGATTTTATTGAAGTTCCTGAAGCACTTAGAACGGAACTCAACCACAAGTTCAAGGAAAAAGGTCTTCAGTGGTTACAGCAAGAATTAAAAAGAAAAGACGAAACATATTACGATCAGGTAGACCTCAACAATCCACAACGCATCATACGGGCTCTGGAAGTATGCAATTTTACTGGCAAACCGTATTCTTCATTTCTCAAAAAAAACCAGAATCCCCGGGATTTTAAAACGGTTCCACTCCTGATCACTCCAAACCGTGAAACACTTTACAAAAGGATCAACGAACGAGTGGATGACATGATGCGCAGGGGTTTGGAAGATGAGGTAAAAAGCCTCAGGGAACACAGGCACCAAAATGCCCTCAAAACAGTAGGTTATAAGGAACTGAACGCTTACTTTGAAGGAGAGATCAATCTTAAAAATGCTATTGAAAAAATAAAACAACACAGCCGCAATTATGCCAAACGTCAGTTAACCTGGTTCAGGAACCAAGGCAGGTTTATGGAATTTGCCCCTGATGACATCAAGGCCATCAAAAGTTACATTCAGTCGGTAATTGAATAAAACCACCCGCTATTCATTTAACAGCAGGTGGTTTTCTAAATCTAGCAGAATTGCTCTAAGTTTTTATAAGAAGATTGCAGTAATTAGCACGAGTAGGATAAAAACCAACACAATAGAACTTAAGGCAATTGCAGCAGAAGCAAAACCTTCCCCTTTAAGCGTATCTGGATTCCTTTTGATTTCATTCTTTCCAAGGATGCCCATCACAAGAGCTACGGGCGCCAAGATCAAGGTCCAGCTGAAAAGGGAGATGATAAAGGCTGCCAGACTTGTTCCACTCACCTTCTTCTTTTTGGCCGCTACAGGAATTGGTCGGACCAATGCTACTGGGGTGGTCGTTTTTTGTTTGATCACCTCCTTGCTCCCGTTTTGGTATTTGATCATGAATATCTTTTGTTTAGCTCTTGTAAACAAAGGCCCATCAAGGTTGTCACAGGCTTTGTACATCACGTTTGTTGTGCCCACTTCAATCACCCTGCACAGGACCTCTTCGCCATCCAAAAAAACGATCTTGTCTCCACAACTGTCCTCAACAAGAGGCAAAGGT
>Ga0154020_10000680_pt1 | contig 41559 bp, 37 predicted proteins | sample Klosneuvirus_201_FD_109709 | JGI IMG/M metagenome (GOLD analysis project Ga0154020, IMG submission 109709) | Active sludge microbial communities from wastewater, Klosterneuburg, Austria - Klosneuvirus_20160825_MG | ecosystem: Engineered > WWTP > Aerobic digester > Activated sludge | place... | reverse complement strand
GCTCGGCCTCGACCTCGGGCTCGGGGTCGGGCTCGGGCGCCACCTCGACCAGGTCGGGCTCGTGCGCGGGCTCGGGTGCGGCCTCGACGGACATCTCGCCAGAGTCCTCGGACATCGCCTCCAGCTCGGGCTCCGGCTCGGGCAGCGGCGCGGGCAGGAAGCCCGGCGCGGCGCCCGACATGGTGTGGCCGGCGTCGTCGAAGGCCTTGTCGTCGAAGGCCGCGGCCGCCGCGCCGGCGTCGGCGCCGATGGCCGCGAACGCCGCATCGGCCTCGGCGTCGATGCCGAGATCGATCGACTGGCCCTGGCCCACGCGGGTGGGCTGATCCTCGACCTCCTCGAGCACCGGGATGACGTTGATGCCCGACATCATCGGGATGTCCTCGAGCATCTCGACGTCGGTCTCGACCGGGATCTCGATCTCCTCCATGCCCGAGGGCTCCTTGATGGGGCCGATGCCGAGGATGGCGTCGACCTTGGTCAGGAACTCGCGGTGATCGAACTGGGTCTTGAAGATGTACTCGTTGGCGCGGTTCTTGAGCCGGTTGTGCTCGCGGAAGACCTGCTCGGCCTTGGCGTCGGCGGGGTGCGAGGTCAGGATGATCGGGACGTTGCGCGTGGTCGCGCTGCGCTTGGCCGTGGACAGGAGCTCGTAGCCCGACGGCTTGCCCGGCAGCTCGACGCAGATGATGAGCAGCGACGGCGCCAGATCACGCGCGCGGGTCAGGGCTTCATTGCCGCTATCGACTGTGACGCAGGTCAGCTCGTACGGTTCGAGCAGGTTGCGGAGGCGATCCGCAAAGGTCGCGTCAGGGTCGACGATCAGCACCGTGCGCTGGGGCATGGGAGGGTCCTTTGTGCGGCTAGCCGAGGTGGCGGGAGTGCCCGATTTTATTTCGTTCCCGCCGACTTCGTCAATGCCAGAACCGACCCAGATCAGCCTTACGCGGAGACTGATGCCTCAGTCTCACCTGGAGACTGATGCCTCAGTCTCCGCTGAGAGACGCCGACACCAGTCGCAGCATGGTCTTCTGGTCGACGTCGCCCGTGATCGCGTATCCGACCCCACGATCCGAGAACAAGGCCACGTTGTACGGCCCCGATTCGTCCAGATACACCTTGCGGCCAGCCACCATCTGGTAGCCGTCGTCGGTGCCCAGCTCGACCAGCGAGGGGTCGAAGACGAACACCGACACCTTGGCGCCGTTGACCTCGTAGACCAGGTAGGCGGCGTCGCGGTCGCGCAGGTTCGACAGCCGCGCGCCCACCAGCTGCACCGCCGGGACCTCACGGAAGTGCGGCGCCCGCACCGGGAAGGCCACCTTGCCGCGGAACCAGGTGCGCACGCTGTCGGCGTCGCGCGACGCGATCTCGACCGGCAGCTCACTGGTGTGCTTGGCGATCGAGGACGACACCACCGCGCTGGTGGTGCCACGCCTGTGCAGCGATACCCCGAGCAGCAGCAGCATCGCCGCCGCGGCGGCCACTGGCGCCACCTTCCAGGCGTTGCGCCGCCAGGCCGGCACCGGCACCGGGGCGCGCGCCAGCTCCAGCTTGATGCGCTCGACCAGCGCCGCCGGCGCCTGGCGCTGCGGCATGCGCTGGCGCAGCGCCGACTTGAACATGGTCTGGTACGAGGCCAGCTCGCGACAGCTCTTGCAGCCGGCGAGATGGTGCTCGAACGTCGCGTGCTCCTCGTCGTCTGGGCTGAACTCGCCGTCGACGTACGGGTGGATCAGCCGCTCGACGTCCTCGCACAGCATCTGTTGCGCCTGCTGGGTCATGACTTCTTGCCAGCAGCTCCGTTGCGCTGGCGCCGGTAGGCGTCCAGATCCAGCGGCGCTGCGTCCGCCGGAACGTCCCCAGCTGCGATGCGGGCGGTCGCGCGCGCGGCCAGCTCGGCGCCCACCACCTCGGCGTGCTCGCGGATGATGCCGTGCTCGACCGCGTAGTCGTGCAGGGCCTTCTGGAGCAGGCGCCGGCCCCGGAACAGGCGGCTCATCACGGTGCCCACCGGGCACTCCATGATGTCGGCGATCTCCTTGTACGAGAACTCCTGCAGGTCGGACAGGATGACCGCCTCGCGGAAGGTCTCGGGCACGCTGTCGAGCGCACGCTGGACCTCGTCACTGAGAAGCCGGGCGACCAGGACGCCTTCCGGGTCACGCGACGCCGACTGCGCCTCGGCCGACACCAGCACGTCGAGGCCTTCGTCGTGCGAGACCTCCTCGTTCAGGGCGCGGTCACGCTGGCTCTTGCGGTAGCGGTTGCAGAAGGTGTTGTGGAGGATCTTGAACAGCCAGGCCTTGCAGTTGGTGCCGCGCTCGAAGCGGTGGAAGAAGCGGTACGCCTTGAGCAGCGTCTCCTGGGTCAAGTCTTCGGCATCCTTCGGATTTCTCGTCAGACGAAGGGCCGTCCCGAAGAGTGCATCGAGGTGCGGCATGGCCTCACGCTCGAACTCGCTCTGGATCCTGCGCTTTGCGCTCCCGAACATCGGCTGGGTAACCTCGACCGCACAGGCGGCTATTCCCCCCCATGACGGGGTGGTGAGGGGTTCTACGGGGATAGCCGCTACATCAGCTTATCCCAAGGCGTATAAGGCACACCCACCGCATGTGCAACCGCGGCGTGCGGCACAAAACCTCGGAAGGTATTGATTCCCTTGGCCAGTACTGGATCCGAGCTGGCGGCTTTCACCAGCCCCTCGCGGGCAATCTTGAGCGCGTACTTGATGGTCGCGTTGGTCAGGGCGTAGGTGGACGTGCGCGGCACCGCGCCTGGCATGTTGGCCACGCAGTAGTGCACCACGCCGTCGATGGTGTAGGTCGGGTCGTCGTGCGTGGTGGGCCGGCAGGTCTCGATGCAGCCGCCCTGATCGACCGCGACGTCCACGATCACGGTGCCCGGCTGCATGCGCGACACCAGCTCCTTGCTGACCAGCGTCGGCGCGCGCGCGCCCGCGACCAGCACCGCACCGACCACCAGGTCGGCGTCCTTGACCGCCTCCTCGACGGTGACCGGGTCGGAGTACAGCGTGTGGATGCGACCCTGGTAGATGTCGTCGAGGTACTGCAGCGTGTCCAGGTTGACGTCCAGCACGGTGACCTGCGCGCCCAGGCCCATGGCGACCCGCGCCGCGTTCGACCCGACCACGCCGCCGCCCAGGATGGCGACCTTGCCGCGCCGCACGCCGGCCACGCCGCCGAGCAGGATCCCCTTGCCGCCGTGCTCCTTCTCGAGATAGGTCGCGCCGACCTGGATGGCCATGCGTCCGGCGACCGCGCTCATCGGGGTCAGCAGCGGCAGGCGCCGATCGGGCGTCTCGATGGTCTCGTAGGCGACACCGTCGACCTTGCGCCTGAGCAGCTCCGCCGCGACCTGCGGCGCGGCCGCCAGGTGCAGGTAGGTGTAGAGGATCTGGCCCTCGCGCATCAGCGGGAACTCGGGCGTCAGCGGCTCCTTGACCTTGATGATCATCTCGGCGCGGCCCCAGACGTCGGCCGCGGTGGCCACGATCTCGGCGCCCGCGCGCGAGAAGTCCTCGTCAGTGATGCCGCTGCCCAGGCCAGCCCCGGCCTGCACCAGCACCTGGTTGCCCTGCGCGACCAGCAGCTTCACGCCGGCCGGAATGAGGGCGACACGGTACTCGCGAGTCTTGATCTCGGTGGGAACGCCCACGATCATCGGCATATCGTCTCCTGAAGTGGCTTCAGCTCTACCGCAGGTGCGGCATCAATGGCAACGGCGGCAACGGCGGCAACGGCGGCGGCAAGTTCAGCGGGAGCCCGCATCGCTCGGACTGGCGGCCGCCGGTCGGCTCACCGGCGCCGGCGCGCGCGGCGCCTTGGCGCCACCGTCACCATCACCGTCGCCCGACATCGCCCACAGGATGCCGATGGCCAGGATGGCCAGCGGCCCCAGCATGGCCAGCGCCAGCATCGGGCGCGACGGGCTGGCCAGGCGCTCGAACGAGGCCTCGAAGGCGCGCGCGAAGCCGGCCACGTCGGGGTAGCGGCTGCCCGGGTCGCGATGCATCCCGCGCGCGAGCACGGTGTCGAGCGCGCGCGGCACGTCGGCGCGTGACTGCGACACCGGCTGCGGGTCGGCCTCCGGCGGCGCCCCGGTCAGCGCGTGATAGACCAGCGCCGCCAGCGCGCGCTGGTCCTCCAGGCGCGACGGCCGCGGCGCTCCCGGCGCTGGCTCGGGCGGCTGCGCGCGCAGCCCGCTCAGCTGCGCGAAGCCGCCATCCTCTCGGTCGAACACCACACGCTCGGCGTCGAGGTGGCCATGCACCAGGCCGGCGTCGTGCGCCCGGGTCAGTGCGGCATCGAGCTCGCGCACCAGCCGCCGCACCGCACCCGCCCCCAGCTGCCCCCCGGTCAGCCGCTGCGCCAGCGTCTCGGGCACCGCAGCCTCGGGCGCCTCCTTCTGCGCTGCTTCTGTTTCCGAAGCAGCAGGCTCCGGCGGATCGGACTCGCTCACGGCGCGCAGCCTAGCCTCCCTGATCTCCGGACAGCAAGGATTGTCGATCCCTGCCTGCGGCGCGCTCGACAACCTGCTGTCACTTCAAGCCGCGGGCGGCAGCTGCTTGGCCTCGACGCGCGCACCCAGGCCGCGCCGCGCCCGCTCGAGCCAGCGCTGCATGGGCAGCGGCGCCGCCGCCAGCGCCGCCTCATCCACCGGCGGCAGCGGCCGCGAGCTCTTGCTCGACCAGAACAGCACCGGCCCGCTGACCCCGCCCGCGCGCGCCTCGGCCATCAGCGCGGCCATCACCTTGGCCGAATAGCACACATCCAGCGGCGGCCCGCCGGTGCGCGCGCTGGCCGCGATGGCCGCCTCGCCCTCCGGGGTCGCGAAGCCATAGCCCTTGCCGAGCTGCGCGCCGGTGACCCGCAGCGTCGCCCCCAGCTCGCCCTTGCCGAGCCGCCCGCCAACCAGCGTGCTGCCCAGCCGCTGGCTCACCAGCGTCCCCGCGCGCGCCGCCAGCCCGGCGATCCTGAACGCCCCGGTGACTGGCCACGGCGTCACCCGCACCGCCACCACCTCGGGCATCTCCTTGATGCGCCCGGTGCGCAGCGCCAGCCGCAGCCCCAGCAGCAGCCCCGCCGAGGTCGCCACGCTGCCGGCGCCGACATAGATCCGCTTCGGCAACGGACAGGCGCCGGCCTCGACCTGCTCGCACAGCTCCAGTGCCGCCGAGGCATAGCCCAGCGTGCCCACCGGCGTGGCGCCACCCGGCGGCAGCACCACCGACCGCACCCCCGCCCGCGTCGCCCGCCGCCGCTCCGCGCCCATCGAGAACGGCAGCCACGACCAGTGGGGCAGCGCGCGCACCAGCCGCGATGCGCCCAGGATGGCGACCAGGTTCTTCAGCGCGGTCTCGGTGTGCGGCTGGGGAAACAGCAGCGCGCCCGCCTCCAGCCCGAGGCGCTGCGCGTGCAGCACGGTGGCCAGCGCCTGGTTCGACCCGAACGCGCCGGTGGCATAGACCCGCGTCGCCCCGGCCGCCTGCGCCTCACCCAGCAGCGGCTCCAGCGAGCGCAGCTTGTTGCCGCCATAGACCCCGCCCGACAGATCCTCGCGCTTGAGCCACAGCTGCCCGGCTGCCAGCCCGAGCTCGCGCGCCAGCGCGTCCATCGGCTCGACCGCGGTCGGCCATGTCCCGACCATGGTCCACGGCATCACCGCGAACGCCGGAAACGCCCGCGCCAGCGGGAACGTCACGGCAGAGCCTCCAGCGCGAGGCGCACGGTCCGCTACGGCCTTCCTTCACACATCGAGGTCGCCGACGAGCACACGCCCGCGTTGTACTCCGGGCACAGCGCCAGCGGACAGATCGCGGTGCAGCCCGCGGCATTCCACTCGTCGGCCAGCGCGTTCAGCCCCGCCGCAGAGCTCTGGTTGACGAAGACCTGGCAGCCGCAGCCCAGCGCACGCTCGACCTTGGCGGTGCACTGCACCACGGTCAGCAGCGGGTCGCACAGCAGCGCCCGTGCCAGCAAGGTCGAGTGCTCGCTGCGGATGTCGTTGCAGGTCCGGCGCGCATCGGCCCCCGCGTCCATGATGGTCGCGTCCAGCGCACCGTCACTCGCCGGCCCCGCGTCGCGCAGGAAGGCATCTCGCGCGGCCGCGTCACGCACCGAAGCGTCCACCCCCGCGGCCGCATCCACCGCCGCGGCATCGATGCTGGCGCCGGAGTCGGACATGCCCGACTGCTCCGCCGAGCAACCGGACAGCACCACGAACCCCAAACCGATCAAGCAAGCCAAAGGTCGAACCAACATCCAGGTCTCAGATGCTAGCACGCATCCGGGCCCTGCTCACGATCGGTAGTCAGCATTGATCGTGATGTATTCCTTGGTGAAATCACAAGTCATCATGCTGGCCGAAGCGCGCCCCACATGTAGCCGCACGCGCAGCTGGTAGGTCGCCTGTTTCATCACGGCGTGGGCCGCCACCTCGGTCTCGGCCTCGCGCACCCCGACCCCGCCGCGCACCACCGGCACATCACCGATGTCGAGCTCGAGCTTGTCGGCGCGCACCTCGATGCCGGCGTTGCCGACCGCGCACAAGATCCGCCCCCAGTTGGGATCGGCGCCGTGGATCGCGGTCTTGACCAGCGGCGACTCGGCGATGCGCCGCGCCGCGCGCTCGGCCTCGCGCACCGTGCGCGCGCCCTCGACGATGACCTCGACCACCTTGGTCGCGCCCTCGCCGTCGCGCACCAGCATGGTGGCCAGCTCGCCGCAGACCTCGCGCAGCGCGTCGGCGAAGGCCCGCCCACGCTTGCCGTCCTTCTTGAGCGGCTTGCCGCCCGCCGCGCCGCTGGCCAGCACGAACAGCGAGTCGTTGGTGCTGGTGTCGCCGTCCACGGTGACCGCATTGAAGGTGCGGTCGGCCGCCGCGCGCACCGCGTCGCTCAGCCAGGCCGCCTCGACCGCCGCGTCGGTGGTGATGAACGCCAGGGTGGTCGCCATTTTCGGGGCGATCATCCCGGCACCCTTGGCGCAGCCCGCCAGGCGCACGGTGCGGCCGTCGAGCTGGACCTCGCGCACGGCGACCTTGGGCCCCTTGTCGGTGGTCAGGATGGCGCGCGCGAAGCGCGAGAAGCCGTCCGCGCTGGCAGCGCGCCCCACCCGCGGGATGCCCTCGCGCAGGAGCTCCATGGGCAGCGGCTCGCCGATGACGCCGGTCGACGCCACGCACACCAGCTTGGGATCGATGGCCGGCTCGAGGCCCAGCGCCAGCAGCGCCGCCATCTCCTTGGCGTCGGCAACGCCCTGCGCGCCGGTGCACGCGTTGGCGTTGCCGGCGTTGACCACCAGGCCCTGACACAGCCCGCGGCGCAGCCGCCGCACCGACAGGTCGACCGGCGCCGCGCGCAGCTTGTTCTGCGTGAACACGCCCGCCGCCACCGCGGGCTGGTCGGCCAGGATGACGCCGACGTCGGGACGGTCGCGCTTCGACCCGCGCTTGACGCCGACGATCTCTCCGGCGAAGCGAAACCCAGCGATCAGGACCTCGTCCATCGTGTGGCTCCTCCGCTCTCTCAGGATGCGCTGCTGGGTCAGACGTCAGCCGTCGTAGCGCGGCTCGGCGTTGACGCCGTGGCACTTCTTGTACTTCTTGCCGCTGCCGCACGGACATGGATCGTTGCGCCCGACCTTGGGCTGCTCGCGCTGGAAGGTCTGCACCTTGCCTTCGCTGTCGGTGCGCGTGATGGCCACCGCCGAGCCGCCGCGGACCTCGGCCTTGGGCGCCGCCGTCGCCTTGGCCTCGGCCTTGGCATCACCACCGCCGCCGCCGTCGGCGTGCGTGGCCACCATCTTGCGCTGCTTGTGCTTGGCCTCGGCGATGGCGCGCTCGCGCTCATCCTCGCGGCTGGCCAGCTCGAGCCGGAACAGCTTGTTGGCCACGTTGCCGTTGATGCGGCCCAGCATCTGGCCGAACATCTCGAAGCCTTCCTTCTTGTACTCCTGCTTCGGATCCTTCTGGCCGTAGCCGCGCAGGCTGATGCCCTCGCGCAGGTGGTCCATCGACTTGAGGTGCTCGATCCAGGCCCCGTCGATCTCCTCCAGCATGAAGAAGCGGCTGAAGTAGTAGAACGGGATCAGGCCGAGCTCGATCTCCTTGGTCTCGATGCGGGTCTCGATCTGCTTCCAGACCTTCGCGCCGAGGATCTCGCGCTCGCGCTCGGCCAGCTTCAGCTCGACATCGATGTCGAGGTTGAACTGCTCCTTCAGTGCGACCTTCAGCGCCGGCAGGTCCCAGTCCTCGGCGTGGCCGCGGCTCGGGCAGAACTCGTCGAGCTTGTCCTCGACCAGCCCCTCGATGACGTCCATCATGCGCTCGCGCTGCTGGATGAACGACCGCGCCACCTTGTCGAGCGTCCAGTCGAGCAGCTTGGGCTTGCTCGCGGTCGCCTCGGTCAGCTGGTCCAGGTCAGGATAGCAGCCGAAATTGCGATACAGCTCGGTGCGCAGCTTGCGCGGCTCGCGCCTGGGCGGCTCGGGCGGCGGGGCGGCCTCCACCGGCTGCCCGTCCTCACCCACGGTGGCGGTGGCCGCCGGCGCCGGCTGCCCGGGCTCGCGGAACGGGCCATCGGCGCCGATCTCCCACCAGCCGTCGAGCACGCGCACGACCGCTGGCTTCACGTTCTTGGCCACCTCGTCGATGGTCCACTTGCCCGACTTGATGGGCGCCTCGGGCGGCTTGGCCCCGGCCTTGACCTCGTCCTCGGTCAGCTGCGGGACATAGACACCTAGCAGCACCTGCTTGCGCAGCGCATAGATGGTCTTGCGCTGCTGGTTCATGACGTCGTCGTACTCGAGCAGGTGCTTGCGGCTGTCGAAGTTGTGACCCTCGACCTTGCGCTGCGCGTTCTCGATCGACTTGTTGATCCAGGGGTGCTCGATGGGGGTGTCTTCCTCCATCCCCAGGCGCTCCATCAGGCCGATGATGCGCTCGGCACCGAAGACGCGCAGCAGCTCGTCCTCCAGCGACAGATAGAAGTGCGACGAGCCCGGGTCGCCCTGACGTGCGGCGCGACCGCGCAGCTGGTTGTCGATGCGGCGCGCCTCGTGGCGCTCGGTGCCGAGGATGTGCAGCCCGCCGGCGGCGCGGACCTCCTCGCGCTCGGCCTTGCACTCGACCTCGTACCTGGCCAGCGCGGCCTTGTACTCGTCCGGCTGGGTGACCGGGTCGAACTCCGACTTGGCCATCGCCTCGGCGTTGCCGCCCAGCAAGATGTCGGTGCCGCGGCCGGCCATGTTGGTCGCGATGGTGACCGCGCCCTTGCGACCGGCCTGGGCCACGATGCTGGCCTCGCGCTCGTGCTGCTTGGCGTTGAGGACGTTGTGCGGGATCTTGCGCTGGCGCAGCAGCGTCGACAGGATCTCCGACTTCTCGACCGAGATGGTGCCGACCAGGCAGGGCTGACCGCGCTTGTGGAACTCCTCGATCTCGTCGAGCACCGCCTTGAACTTGCCCTTCTCGTTCTTGTAGACGAGATCGTGCAGGTCCTTGCGCACCATGGGCCGGTTGGTCGGCACCACCAGCACGTCGAGCTTGTAGGTCTTGGAGAACTCCTCCGCCTCGGTGTCGGCCGTGCCGGTCATGCCGCACAGCTTCTTGTACATGCGGAAGTAGTTCTGGAACGAGATGGTCGCCAGGGTCTCGTTCTCCTCCTTGATCTCGACGCCCTCCTTGGCCTCGACCGCCTGGTGCAGGCCGTCGGACCAGCGCCGGCCCGGCATGGCGCGGCCGGTGTGCTCGTCGATGATCAGGATCTCGCCGTCCTGGACCAGGTAGTTGACGTCCTTCTTGTACAGCGTGTGCGCGCGCAGGGCCTGGGTGACGTGGTGCAGCCACTGGATGTTGTTGGGGTCGTACAGGTTGGCCAGCCCCAGCTTCTTCTCCAGCCGCTCGACGCCGTTGTCGGTCAGCGCGGCCGAGTGCGCCTTCTCGTCGACGTTGTAATCGACGTCCTTCTTGAGCGACGGCACGATGGCGTTGACGCGCTCGTAGAGGTCGGCCGACTCCTCGGCGGGCCCCGAGATGATGAGCGGCGTGCGCGCCTCGTCGATCAGGATCGAGTCGACCTCGTCCACGATGGCGTAGTGCAGCTCGCGCTGCACCAGCGAGTCGGGCGACTGCTTCATGTTGTCGCGCAGGTAGTCGAAGCCGAACTCGTTGTTCTGGCCGTAGGTGATGTCGCAGCGGTAGGCGCGCTGGCGCTCCTGATCGGTCAGGCCGTGCACCACGACGCCGCATGACAGGCCGAGGAAGTTGTGCAGGCGCCCCATCCACTCGGAGTCGCGCCGGGCCAGGTAGTCGTTGACGGTGACGACGTGGACGCCCTTGCCTTCGAGGGCGTTCAGGTACGCCGGCAGCGTCGACACCAGGGTCTTGCCCTCGCCGGTGCGCATCTCGGCGATGGTCCCCTTGTTGAGGATCATGCCGCCGATCAGCTGCACGTCGAAGTGGCGCATGTTGAGGACGCGTCGCCCGGCCTCGCGCACGGTGGCGAAGGCCTCTGGCAGCACGCTGTCGAGCTTCTCGCCATTGGCGATGCGCTCCTTGAACTTCACCGTCAGCGCCGCGAGATCGGCGTCGGACTTCTTCTGCCACTCGGGCTCGAGACCGTTGATCTGGTCGACGACGGGGCGGATCTTCTTCAGCTCGCGCGAGTTCTTGGAGCCGAAGATTGCTGTGAAGATGCCCATTTAGGTCCTGTTTTCGCCTGGCTTGGTTAAGGAACGTCGGAATCTAGCCCCGAGGCGCCCCCTCCGCAAGGGTGCACGCAGACTTGCCTTCATGCCGGCGCTTCCCGCGCCCGGCCAGGCCAGGGCCAGACAGGCTGCTCTTGAAGCCACTTCACGCCCAGGCGCCAATGGTGTACGTGTGCACTTTCCCCACATCGAGGAACCACCGCATGACCACGCAGCGGATGCCAGGCCAGATCAAGTACATCATCGGCAACGAGGCCGCCGAACGCTTCAGCTACTACGGCATGTCCGCCATCCTCATCACCTATCTGACCTCCATGCTGGGAGAGTCGATGGGCATGGCGCGCTACCACGACTTCGTGGCGCTGTGCTACCTGCTGCCGCTGCTCGGCGGCTACCTGTCGGATCGCTACCTCGGCAAGTACAAGACCATCATCTCGCTGTCGCTGGTGTACTGCGCCGGCCACGTGGTGCTGTCGGCCACCGAGGGCAGCCTGACCGGCACCTATGTTGGCCTCGGCCTCATCGCGCTGGGCGCCGGCGGCATCAAGCCGTGCGTGTCGGCCCACGTCGGCGATCAGTTCAACCAGAGCACCAAGCACCTGGTCAACCGCGCCTACAGCTTCTTCTACTGGTCGATCAACCTGGGCTCGCTGGCGTCCACGCTGCTCATCCCCTGGGTCAAGGGCGCCTACGGCTTCTCGGTCGCCTTCGCCATCCCCGGCATCCTGATGTTCGTCGCCACCTTCGTGTTCTGGCTGGGGCGCCGCGCCTACGTGCACGTGCCGCCCACCGGCAAGAACCCGCACGGCTTCGCGCGCGTCGGCTTCGACATGCTGCGCGGCCAGGCCGAGCGCCACCCGCCGGACGCGCGCAACGGCGTGCGCGCGGTGTTCCGCGTCATCGGCCTGTTCGCCTTCATCTCGCTGTTCTGGACCCTGTTTCACCAGCACGGCTCGTCGTGGACCGCGCAGGCCGGCAAGCTCGACCGCCACCTGTGGGGGCTGACCATCGCCAACGAGCAGGTCCAGGCGCTGAACCCGCTGCTCATCATCACCATGGTGCCGCTGTTCACGCTGTGGCTGTTCCCGACCCTGGCGCGGCGCGGCTTCAACGTGTCGCCGCTGCGTCGCATGACGGTCGGCATGTTCCTGACCTCGCTGTCGTTCGTGTGCGCCGCCCTGCTGGAGCGCCGCATCGCCGACAGCGCGCCCGGCACCGTCTCGGTGGGCTGGCAGTTCTTCCAGTACTTCATCATCACGGTGGCCGAGATCCTGGTCTCCGCGACCGGCCTGGAGTTCGCCTACACCCAGGCGCCGCGCTCGATGAAGAGCGCGGTCATGAGCGTCTGGCTGCTGACCGTCTTCGTCGGCAACAAGATCGCCGCCTTCGTGTTCAGCGACCTCGACGTCAAGGGCGCCGACCGCTTCTGGCTGTTCTCCGGCATGATGGTGGTCGGCGCGATCGCGTTCGCGATCATCGCCCGCATGTACAAGCCGACCGAGTACATCGAGCAGGCGCCCATCGGGGGTGGCAAGATCCCGGTCGAGGATCGCAGCCAGCCCGCGCCGCGCCTGGCCGGCGCCGAGCTCGGCCTGCCGCCGCCCGGCCAGGAGTCGAAGCCGCGCGCCGAGGCGTGACCCTCCGCAAAGCGCGCTACAATGGTGCGTGCGCTGGATCCTGTGCTGCGCGCTCCTGGTCTGGGCGCGCCCCTGCGGCGCCCAGGGTCTCGGGCTGCGCGCACGCTTCGATCTGGATCCCCTGCACGCCCTGGCCACCGAGGGGCCGGCGCTGCACGCCATCGCCATCCGCGTCGAGGGGCTGACCCCCGCGGCGCTGCAGCTCCTGGAGCGCACCCGCCACGCCGGTGACTCGCTGGTCCTGGTCCCGGGTGGGATCTACTGGGAGCTGTGGACGACCAGCGATCGCTTCGTCGACTGGCTGACCGAGTACGAGGCGCTGGCGCGCACCGAGCTGGGCGCCCGCCGCCCGGTGGTGCGCTGGCGCTCGCTGGCGGTGTGCGTGGTGTCCAGCGGCAAGAGCGGGCCGCTGATGGCGGAGGCGTCGATCCGCCTGCTGTCGCGCATCGACGACGGCGGCAAGCGCGCCGAGCTGCGCGGGCCCGAGCGGCGCTGGCTGCGCCCCCTGGTGGAGGGCGTGCGCTCGCAGCACAACGTGGTGCCCTGGCAGCGCGTCCAGCAGGCCATGCTCAAGGTCACCGCGGCGCTGGAGGCCACGCGCATCGATCCCAACCAGCGCGACCGGGTCGCCGAGGGCGTCCGCGGCGGCGTGCGGGTGCTGGGCTGGCTCGAGCTGGGCGGCGGCTACCGGCGACTGCCGGCGGAGATCAAGGGCGGCGACCGCCAGGGCGAGGTGACCTGGTCCTCGGTGGTGTTCGCGCGCGCCGGCATCCATCTCGGGCGACGCTGGGGCCAGAAGCTGACCTTTCCGCTGCTGCTCGACCTGGGCGGCGGGGCATCGGTGGCGTTCCACCTGCGCGTGCACTCGGGCATGCGCATCCAGCTGTCGCCGGCGCTGTACCTGGGGCTGCGCCCCATCGAGCCGACCTACACGGTGTACGAGGATGATCCCGCCATCCCGACGGACAGCGGCTGGGACATGCGCTCGAGCGCCGAGATCCTCGCGGAGTTCTAGACCGAGCGGCCGACCAGGCGGAACGACGCCAGCCAGGGCATCAGGTCGTTCTTGGCGTCGAAGCGCGTGCGCGCGCGCGCGACCTCCTCACCGCGGCCGTCATAGACCGACCCCGGCAGTGTGGTCCACGAGGTCATCAGGTGGCGGTACTGGATGTCCTTCTGGCCCGCGAAGCGGTACGGCTCGCCGTCGTTGCCGACGAAGGCGAACTCGTAGCGGATGATCTTCTTCGTCAGCGGCTGGATCTCGATGGTGCCCTCGAGCGGGACCTCGTCGGCGAAGCCCTCCATCTCCAGCGTGCCGGTCAGCCGCGCCATGCCGTCGCGCAGGTGACGCACCAGATCCTCGGCGTGCGCCGTGACCGTGAACGAGAAGCGTCGCTGCTCCGACGGCTGTCCACTCAGGTGGTAGGTGCCGGCCATCGTCTCGGTGAACTCGAAGCCCCGCGGGAGTGCCATCGCCATCGCCATGGCCACAGAATAGCCGAAAACGAAAACGCCGCCTCACGTCCGTGGGCGGCGCTCTCAACCGGGGCTGGATGCGGAACCTGCGCCGCAGTCAGCTCGGGAATGCTCGGGGAATCCGGGGTGGAGGTCCTACGGGGCGCACATGGCGTCGACACACGAGTTGGCGCCGCTGCACTGTGCGTTGCTGCTGCACATCGGGGTGACCTCGTTCGAGGTGTGGCAGTAGCCGCGGTCGCAGATGGGGCCGTCCTCGCAGTTGGCACAATCGACCGGCACGGTGCAGCCCAGGCGGCACACCGCGTTGACGCAGTCCTGACCGGCGCTGCAGTCGGCGTTGACGCGGCACTGCGGGCGCGAGCGATTGTCGGGCTTGCAGATGCCACGGTCGCACATGTCCTGCGCGTCGGTGCAGTCGGCGTCGGCGCTGCAGTTGGTGTGGCAGGTCGCGTTGATGCAGGTCTTGCCGTTGCCACAGTCGCGGTCGTACACGCACTCGCCCGGGGGGGTCGCGTCGGGCACGCAGCGCCCGGCGGCGCCGCAGGCCTGGCAGGTGCCGCAGTCGGCGTCCGCCGTGCACTTGGCCACGCAGAGCGCGTTGACGCAGGTGCGGCCGCTGCCGCACTGGGCGTCGAAGGTGCAGGTCGCGGGCGGCGGCGTCGGCGCATAGCAGGTGCCGTTGCAGCAGTTCTGGCCGGTCGGGCACATCCCATTGGCGTCGCAGGCGTTGCCCATCGGGTTGCCGTTCATGCCGCACATGCCGCCGGGGCCGCAGATCCCGGTGGCCACGTTGCAGTGATCGCTGCCGGTGCAGTCCATGTCGCTGGTGCAGGCGGGCGGGTTCATGGTGCCCGGCGGCACGCACGACTGGCGCGCGACCTCGCACACCATGCCGCCGCCACAGTCGCTCTGATCGTTGCAGAAGCCGGCCTCGGCGCACGAGCCGCCCGCGCCGCTGGCGCCCGGCTCGCAGAAGCAGCCCGCGGCACAGTCGGCGTTGCTGGTACACGACTCGCCCGGGATCGCGCGCGGGCGCCCCCCGCTGCCGTCGCTGTAACAGCCGTAGTCGTCGCAGGTATAGCACCCGGTCTCGTCACAGTACTGGCGCCAGTCGCCATCCCTGTGCTCACCCAGGTACATATCGCAGCCACCAAGGGCCCCCACGAGTCCAATCACCACTGTCATGGCCAGACGACGCATCCGATGCCTCCGTTAGGACCTGCGAACGACTCTCAGCGCGGTCAGGACCCTTTGCGAATCATGTGCCAGCGCTGCCATACGTCAAGGTCAGTTGATTTCATCCGTTGGCGACCGCCCCACGATGATCTGCCGCACAGAATGGCCGGTCATCACCGCTGGGCGCTCGATCTTCGACACCCACCTGCCCACCTTGCCGTCACTCCCGGGCACAGGGGTGTGCCGCCGCTTCTCACTCTTCACGGTCCTACCGTGAACCGACCTTCACGCTTACGCACGCCCGAGGTTCCCGATCTGGCCTTTGCCGCCACCACGCCGGACCCTGGGCCCGACCCGACCGGTCTCAGACTTCATCCTCCAGAACGACCGCACGGATGGTTTCTTTCAGCGAGCGCTGCGGCGCGAACTTGAGCTGGCTGCGCGCCCGCGAACCATCGACCATGCAGACGTAGCGGATGAAGTCGAGCTCGGGCACCGGGAACGAGGTCAGCCCGACCTTCCACAGCGCGCTCAGGAAGGGCTTGGCGAAGGGATGCGGCACCGGCAGGGTGCGCCGGCCGAGCTCGCGCAGCACCGCCGACAGCGGCACCTCACCGGGGCCGACGACGTTGAAGATGCCGCGCACACCGGGCTCCAGGGCGTTCACGATGGCCTCGACCACGTCGTCCTGGTGGATGAGCTGCACCATCGGATCGAAGCCCAGCAGGGTCGGCACCATGGGCAGGCGCAGGTAGTTCGAGGGCGCGTTGCGCACCTGCCCGAGGATGTGCACAGGGCGCAGGATGACGGTGTCGATCTCCCGCGCCTTCCAGAAGAACGACGACGCCAGGTGGTCGAGCTCGATGAGGTCGCGAATCGCCGGGAAGTCCTGCGCACCCATCAGGGGGGCGTCCTCGGTCAGGAACTGGTCGTTGTCGGGCCGCGGGCCATACACGTTGGCCGACGACAGGCAGACCACCTTGGGCACCTGGTAGCGCTGGCAGTACTCCAGCACCTTGCTGGCGCCCACGATGTTGAAGTCGTGGCGCTCCTCCATGGTGTCGCGCGGGTCGTGCATGATGCCCATGTGGATGAGGGCGTCCACGCGGCCGCTACGGAAGACGTCGCGCGCCTTCTTGGACCGGATGTCGACCTGGACATGATCGATGTCGCGCGGGCGGCCCAGCAGCGGGCGGCGATCGATGCCGATGACATGGTAGCGGCCGTCTCGGTGGAGCCGCTTGGCCAGCAGGCGGCCGAGGCGACCGCTGATGCCGGTGATGACGACGCGACGCTCGCCCTTGCCGTGCAGCTCGGCCTCGATGTCACCGGAGTCGGCCTCGTCATCGTCGTCGCGATCGAGGGCGTCGGCTTCGGGCGGTGTCGTCGACTGGGTCATGGGCTGTTCTACCAGAACACGTGCTTGCGCTCTTGCAGGCCGACGTGGAGCATCGACGCGATCGAGTTCTTGACCGCCTTGACCTTGATGGTCAGCTCCTCGTCGTCATCGTCGGAATCGCCCTCGTGCAGCTGCGGATCGCCGAAGTAGATGCGGTACTTGGTCGGCAAAGGAACGATGGGGAAGAACGGCGGAAACGGCATCACCGGGAAGGCCGGCGTACCCAGCAGCTTGGCCAGCGGGCGCAGGTTGAAGGCGGGCGCCTGCTCCTCGGCGCCGACCACCGCGATGGGCACGATGGGCGTCCCGGTCTTGAGCGCCAGGCGCATGAAGCCGAGGCCGAAGTCCTGCAGCTGGTAGCGCTTGGAGTAGGGCTTCGAGATGCCCTTGGCGCCCTCGGGGAAGACCAGGATGGCCTCGTCGGACTCGAGCAGGCGCTGGCAGTTCTCGGGCGTGCCGGTGATCTGCCCCCAGCGATTGAAGAGGTATGACGCGAAGGGCAGGCTGGGGATGAACTTCTCGGTCATGGCGCGGACGATGCGCGGGCGCGTGGCCTCGAACAGCATGGCGCCGCCGATGACGACGCCGTCGAAGGGCAGCTGCCCGGAGTGGTTCGAGATCAGGAGGACGCGGCCGGGCGGCACCTTCTCGATGCCGTGGCACTCGACGCGGAAGTAGTCGCGATACAGGAAGCGGGCGAACAGCGCCGCGACCTTGGCGTCCTCCTTGTTGAAGCCGAAGGCGTCGAAGCCGAACTCGTTCTCGCGTGTGGTCAGCGCCTGCATGCGCGCGTTGCCGTCGTCGCCCAGGCGGCGGTCCACCCAAGCTGACAGCCGCGACTTCAGCCAGCCACCCTCGCTCATGGCCCGGGAGGATACATCGGTCGCGATCCGTTGTAATGTCGGGGTATGGAGCGCGCATCGGCTGCCGTCAACGTGAGCTACCGGGGTCTGGCCATCTCGCGCGGGGCGCGCTGGGTCCCCGAGGGCGACGGAGGCTTCGTCGAGGTCGAGCAGCCCATGCCGGTGGGCACCGAGATCGTGCTGCACTGGGCTGACACGCCGCCGGTCGACGATGCCCGCGCGCTGGTCGCCAAGGTGCTGCGCGTGACCGAGACCGGGCGCCCCGGAGCGCAGGTCAAGGTGGTCGGGCGCACCGACGTGGTGGTCGCCTTCCCCGAGGTGTCGGCGCCCGAGGCCGTCCCGGTGGTGGCGACGCAGCCGCTCAGCAGCGCCTCGGGTGCGGCGCTGGCCGCGGCGCTGGCGGGCGCTGGGTCGGGCTCCGGGCCGGTGGCGGTGGCGCCGGCTGCGGCGGCGGGCGCCTCGGCGGCGTCGGCGGCCTCGGTCGCATCGGTGGCTGCCGCGCTGGGGCCGGCGGCGGCGCCAGCCCCGGCTCCGGTCGACGACAAGCGGGTCGCCGACGACGTCGAGATTCCGCCCTCGGCACCGGCGCGCAAGCAGTCGGTGATGTCGGTGCCGGTCGCGGTCATCGGCGGCGCCAAGGACAAGAGCGACGGTGACGACAAGGTCAACCTCAAGGACCTCGAGGTCGACGGTGATGGCCCTGGTGGCGGCAAGAAGGGCGGCAAGGGCGGCCGCAAGCGTCGCAACACGCTGATCGGTCGGTGATCTGCGCCAGCCGGGGGACGCCACGGTGAGCGCCAGCGCGCCGCCACGGCTGCGCCCAGGGGACAGGGTCGCGGTCATCGCGCCCTCGGGGCCGGTGTCGCCGGACGCGGTCGCCGCCGGGCTGGCGCTGCTGGAGGCGCGCTACCGCGTGGTGGTCGATACCTCGGCGGAGACCGGGATCTTCGCGCGCGCAGGGCTGTTCGCCGGCGACGACGATCGCCGCGCCGAGGAGCTGCACCGCCACCTGTCAGACCCCGACGTGCGCGCGGTGTTCTGCGCCCGCGGCGGCTATGGCGCCTCGCGCCTGCTGCCCTGGCTCGACCCCGCGCCGCTGCGCGCCGATCCCAAGCTGCTGGTCGGCTTCTCCGACATCACATTCCTGCTGGCGTGGGCGCTGGCGGCGGGTGTGCGCGGCGTGCACGGGCCAGTGGTGACCCAGCTCGGTCGGCTGCCGGCGCAGGACCAGCGCGCGCTGTTCGACCTCCTGGAGCGGCCGACTCCGCCGCCGCCGCTGGCCGGCGAGAGCTGGCTGCCGGGCGTCGCCGCCGGGCCGCTGCTGGGGGGCAACCTCGAGCTGCTCAGCCGGCTGCTCGGGACGCCGTGGGCGCTGCCGCTGCACGGCGCGCTGCTGTTCGCCGAGGACGTCGAGGAGCGCCCCTACCGCATCGACCGCATGCTGACCCACCTCGAGCAGGCTGGTGGCCTCGGCCAGGTCGCCGGTCTGGCGCTGGGCGACTTCCTGCGCTGCGAGCCCGCCGCCGGGGCGCCGCCGGTGACCACCCGCGAGGTCCTGCTGGAGCGTGCGCGCGAGCTGCACCTGCCGCTGCTGGGCGGGCTGCCGGTTGGCCATGGTGAGCGCAACGTCGCGCTACCCTTCGGTGCGCGCGCACACCTGGAGGCGGGCGCGCTGGTGTTCGACGAGGCCGCGGTCGCCTAGGTCAGCGACGGGCGCCGCTGAGCTCGGCCCGGCTCAATGAAACGAGGGAGTTGGCTCGGTGCCGGGGTCGATGGGACCGAAGCGCTCCTCGTAGCGCGCCACGTTGTTGGCCAGCGCCTCGAGCAGTCGCTTGGTGTGGCGCGGCGACGAGATCAGGCGCGCGCGCACCTTGGCCACCGGGTTCTGTGGCTGCAGGAACGCGAAGTCGAGCACGAACTCGTTCTCGGCGTGGTTGATCAGGACCAGGTTGGTGTACATGCCCTGCGCGATGGCTTCATCGATCTGCAGCTGGATCTGCGGACCTGCGGGGGGCGTCGAGGCGGGCGGCGTGCCGGCGGGGTCGCTCATGGCGGCATCTTCGGGAGCCGCACCCCGAAATGCAAGCGGGGCGGCGGTCGTCATCGAAGACGGCCGCCGCCCGCTCTGTGTTGGTTGCCTGTTTAGTCGCGGGCGCGCGCGTCCACGGCCACCGACGAATCGGGGGTCGTGACGCTACCGTCCGGGGTCACGCCATCATCGTCATCGCCGCATCCAGCAAACGCCGAAGCACCGACGACCAGCGCGCACAGCAGAACAACTCGCTTAATCCAACTACGCATCTCGTTCTCCTCCTTGTCCGTCCGTTCATGACGGAATACCGCCACAATGTTTCAACAAGGTGACGCCGCACGCAAGGGGCATCCAGGTTCCTGTACCCAAGTAATGGCAACCAAAGGCGAAAGTTGTGGCATCCTGGACCGCATGGCACGCATGCTGGGCCTCGATGTCGGCTCCAAGACCATCGGTCTGGCCATCTCCGACGAGCTCGGGCTGGCGGCCCACCCGCTGGAGAAATTGATGCGGCGCGGCACGCAGGCCGACGTGGAGGCCATCATGTCGCGCGCCCGCGATGCCGGGGTCACCACGATCGTGGTCGGTTTGCCGCTGTCGCTCGAGGGTGAGATCGGCCCGCGCGCCCGTCGCGTGATGGTCCTGGTCGACGCCCTGAAGGCGGCCTACGGCCCCGACCCCTCGGTGGTGACCATGACCTGGGACGAGCGCTTCTCGACCATCGCGGTCGAGCGCATCCTGATCGACGCCGATCTGTCGCGCGCCCGCCGCAAGGAGGTCGTCGACAAGCAGGCGGCCGCCTATATCTTGCAGGGTTATCTGGACAGCCTGCGAAGCCACAACGACAACGACAGCGACTCCGACTGAGGTCCGCTACGCCTGGGGATCGCGGCCCAGCTTGATGCGCGCCAGCGTCACCCGCGGCATCCCGGGCACCGTCTTGCGCTGCGACGCGGCGCCCATGCCGGCCTGGTTGGCTGGCTCGGACTGGACGTCGACGTCGTTGCCTTCGCCCGCGGGCTCGGGCTCGCCGGCCACCATCTCGACGACCTGGTCGGTCTCCAGCTTGGCGCGCAGGTGCTTGAGCAGGATGGCGCCGACCGCGCCGCTCATCGGACTCTGCCCGGCGATGACCTCCTGCAGCGCCGGCCCCAGCTTGTCGCCGAGCTCGGTCTTCAGCACATAGCCATCGGCGCCGGCTTGCAGCGCGCTGAGCACGTTGCGACGGTCATCGAACGAGCTGACCACCAGCACGCGCAGCTCGGGGTCAGCCTGCCTGAGCAGCGGGATCAGCTCCTGTCCGGTCATCCCGGGCATGCCCAAGTCGACCAGCGCGACGTCAAAACGCTCCGAATACAGCGCCTCCACCGCTTTCATGCCGCTGGACACACAGGTGGCGCGATAGCCCTTCCGCTTCAGCACACGCTCGACCAGCGAGCGATCCTCGTAGCTGTCGTCTACAACCAGGAAACGCATGACCCTGTGTGTTGCAATTGCCGCGCCGGGTGCTGGCTCACAAAGTTTTCATCAGTTGCGCCCGATCATCTCCGCCGCTGCGCGGTAACATTGCCGCACTGGCTGCGGCATCGATACCCCGGTCGTGGTGCAGCCACGAAATGGAAGTTGGATCCGGCTCGTTCCTGGGCTAAACGGGGAGGCGCGTGAGTCGACGTTCGTTCAGGATCGCGCTGTCGATCGTCGTGGGGACCGTGGCGCTCGCGGTCATCATCGGCGGCTACTACGGCTATCTCTTCTACACGTACCCGACCAAGGCCCACGCCGCCTCGGGCGAGAAGCAGAAGATTGTCATCCCCAAGGGGGCCAGGGTGCGCGACGCGGCGAACCTGCTGGCCAGGGCTGGCGTCATCACGCGGCCGCGCTGGTTCTCCTTCTACGCCAGTCGCTATGGTCTGCGCATCCAGCCCGGGACCTATCTGGTCGCCAACGACCTGACGCCTGAGGAGGTCATCCAGACGCTGTCGTTCCCTCCCGCGGTGCCGCTGGTCGAGGTCAAGGACGTCCAGTTCATCCTGCGCGAGGGCAAGGGGCTGCTCGAGCTGGCCGCCGAGCTGACGCGGGTGAAGCTGGCGAAGTCCCCCTCCGAGGTGCTGACCGCGGCGCGCGATCCCGAGGTCATCAAGCAGCTCGGGCTGCCGCCGATGCCGTCACTCGAGGGCTACCTGTTCCCCGACACCTACCGGGTGCGTCCCGGCACCGCGCTGGCGCAGGTCTTCGCCAAGATGATCGATCGCCATCACGCGGTGTACGAGGAGGAGGCCGCCAAGCACGCCGCCTCGCTGGCCAAGGTGAAGCAGGAGTTCTCCTGGGACACCCACCAGATCGTCATCATGGCGTCGCTGGTCGAGAAGGAGACCGCGGCGCCCGACGAGCGCCCGCGCATCGCGTCGGTGTTCATGAACCGCCTGCGCAACCCCGACTTCCAGCCCAAGCTGCTGCAGACCGATCCGACCATCGTGTACGGCTGCACCGCGCTGAGCACGAAGTCGAAGGCGTGCGAGAAGTTCGAGGGCCGCATCCGGCGCGCCCAGCTCGACGATCCCGAGAACCCTTACAACACGTACACACATACCGGCCTGCCGCCCGGCCCGATCGCCAACCCCGGGCGCCTGGCGCTGGCCGCCGTGATGGAGCCCGAGGGCTCGGGCTTCCTGTACTTCGTGTCGAAGAACGACGGCACCCACGTGTTCTCGAAGACGCGGGCGGAGCACGAGGCCGCGGTCGACAAATACCAGCGCAAGAAAAGTACCAATCCCGACCCGAACTGACCGGGTAGCCGCAGCGATCAGCGCATGTTACGGTAAGCCGAGCTACGCCCTTCAAAGGAGCGTCGATGGCCTACAGGACCCCGGCTGACGAGGGTACGGCACTGCCCGAAGGTGGCGCGATCGCGAAGGTCGCCGCGCTGCAGAACATCCGCGAGTACCGCGAGCTGCACTGGGAGGGCTCGTTCGAGGACTACCTCTCGATCGTGCGCAAGAATCCCAAGGTCGCGCGCACCGCGTTCCAGCGCGTCTACGACATGGTGCTGTCGTACGGGCAGGACGAGTACATCGACAACAAGAAGAAGCTGGTGCGCTACAACTTCTTCAAGGACGAGCAGCACGGTGGCAAGGACGCCGTGTACGGCCTCGACGTCGCGCTGATGAAGCTGGTCAGCGTGCTCAAGTCGGCCGCGCAGCGCTATGGCACCGAGAAGCGCGTCATCCTGCTGCACGGGCCGGTGGGGTCGTCGAAGTCGACCATCGCGCGCCTGCTCAAGAAGGGGCTGGAGGAGTACTCGCGCACCGCCGAGGGCGCGCTGTACACCTACTACTGGCACCTGCCCGGCGAGCTGGCCACGCTGGCGGGCGGGCAGGAGACCTTCCCGTGCCCGATGCACGAGGAGCCGCTCAAGCTGATCCCGCGCGACTGGCGCGACAAGGCCTTCAAGGAGCTCGGCCTGGCGGCGGAGATCTATGTCGAGGGTGATCTCAACCCGGCGTGCCGGCTGATCTTCGCCGAGCTGATGACCAAGTACTCGGGCGACTGGGCCAAGGTCATGCAGCACGTCAAGGTGAGGCGCCTCATCCTGTCGGAGCAGGATCGGCGCGGCATCGGGACGTTCCAGCCCAAGGACGAGAAGAACCAGGACTCGACCGAGCTGACCGGCGACATCAACTACCGCAAGATCGCCGAGTTCGGGTCGGACTCCGATCCGCGCGCGTTCAACTTCGATGGCGAGTTCAACATCGCCAACCGCGGCATCATCGAGTTCGTCGAGATCCTGAAGCTCGACGTCGCCTTCCTCTACGACCTGCTGGGCGCCACGCAGGAGCACCGCATCAAGCCCAAGAAGTTCGCCCAGACCGACATCGACGAGGTCATCCTCGGCCACACCAACGAGGCCGAGTACAAGAAGCTCTTGTCGAACGAGTTCATGGAGGCCTTGCGCGATCGCACGGTGAAGATCGACGTCCCGTACATCACGCGCGTGGCCGAGGAAGTGAAGATCTACAAGAAGGACTACAACCCGCAGCGCATCCGCGGCAAGCACATCGCGCCGCACACGCTGGAGATGGCGGCGCTGTGGGGCGTGCTGACGCGGCTCGAGGATCCCAAGAAGCACAACCTGACGTTGCTGCAGAAGGCCAAGCTGTACGACGGCAAGACGCTGCCCGGCTTCACGCAGGACAACATCAAGGAGCTGCGCAAGGAGACCGCGCGCGAGGGGCTCGACGGCATCAGCCCGCGCTACATCCAGGACAAGGTGTCGAACGCCCTGGTCAGCGACAAGGGCGAGGGCTGCGTCAACCCGTTCATGGTCATGAACGAGCTCGAGAGCGGCCTGCGCCATCACTCCCTGCTGACCAATGAGGACCACAAGAAGCGCTTCCAGGAGCTGCTCACGGTGGTCAAGCAGGAGTACGAGGACATCGTCAAGAACGAGGTCCAGCGCGCCATCAGCGCCGACGAAGACGCCATCGCCAAGCTGTGCGCGAACTACATCGACAACATCAAGGCCTTCACCCAGCGCGAGAAGGTCAAGAACCGCTACACCGGCCAGGACGAGGAGCCGGATGAGCGCCTGATGCGGTCGATCGAGGACAAGATCGACATCCCGGAGTCGCGCAAGGAGGACTTCCGGCGCGAGATCATGAACTACATCGGCGCGCTGGCCATCGAGGGGCGGCAGTTCGACTACCGCACCAACGAGCGCCTGCACAAGGCGCTGGAGCTGAAGCTGTTCGAGGATCAGAAGGACTCGATCAAGCTGACCACGCTGGTGTCGGCGGTCGTCGATCGCGATACGCAAGAGAAGATCGACGTGGTCAAGAACCGGATGATCCGGAACTACGGCTACTGCGAGGTGTGCTCGACCGACGTGCTGAACTTCGTGGCGTCGATCTTCGCGCGTGGAGACGCCAAGCAGTGAGCGAGGGCGAACAGCGCCGGCCAGGTGTCGAGGTGTGCCTGAACGGCACCCTGGCGGAGCTGCTGGCGCGCATGTGCGTCGACCTCGGGACGGATGATGCGACGGGGGTGATTTCCCGCGCGCTCGGCCTGATGGATCTGGCGATGCGGTGCAAGCAGAAGGGGCAGCGCGTGTGCGTGGTCGATGGTGAAGGCAACGCCACGGCGGTGACGTTCTAGATGTCGCAGAAGATCGACCAGGATCACCGGCGTTTTCGCGACATCGTGCGCGGCAAGATCAAGCAGAACCTGAAGAAGTACATCACCCAGGGCGAGATGGTCGGCAAGAAGGGCAAGGACCTGGTGTCCATCCCGCTGCCGCAGATCGACATCCCGCACTTCAGGTATGGCCAGAAGCAGCAGGGCGGCGTGGCCCAGGGCGATGGCAACCCGGGCGACGCCATGGGGCAGGGCGAGCCGCAGCCGGGCGAGGGCAAGGCCGGCGATCGCCCCGGCGACCACCTGCTCGAGGTCGAGCTGTCGATGGAGGAGCTGGCGGCCATCCTGGGCGAGGAGCTGCGCCTGCCGCGCATCGAGCCCAAGGGGCGCGAGAAGATCGTCGCCAAGAAGGACCGCTACACCGGGATCCGGCCGACCGGGCCGGAGGCGCTGCGTCACTTCAGGCGCACCTACAAGCAGGCGCTGCGTCGGCAGATCGCGATGGGCACCTACAATCCGAAGGCGCCCAAGATCGTGCCGTGGCGCTCGGACAAGCGCTATCGCAGCTGGCGCACCGATCCACTGCCGCAGTCGAACGCCGTCATCATCTACATGATGGACGTGTCGGGTTCGATGGGGGACGAGCAGAAGGAGATCGTGCGCATCGAGAGCTTCTGGATCGACACCTGGCTGCGCTCGCAGTACCAGGGCATCGACAGCCGCTACATCATCCATGACGCCATGGCCAAGGAGGTCGATCGCGACACCTTCTTCCGGACGCGCGAGAGCGGCGGCACCATGATCTCGAGCGCGTACAAGCTGTGCGCGGCGATGATCGACGCCGAGTACCCGCCCAGCGAGTGGAACATCTACCCGTTCCACTTCTCCGACGGCGACAACTGGAGCGTCGATGACACCGTCACCTGCGTCGATCTGCTGCGCAAGCAGATCCTGCCGCGGGTCAACCAGTTCGCCTATGGCCAGGTCGAGAGTCCCTACGGCTCGGGGCAGTTCATCAAGGATCTGGATGAGCACTTCGACGACGACGACAACCTGGTGACCAGCGAGATCAAGGGCAAGGACGCCATCATCGACTCGATCCGGGACTTCCTCGGCAAGGGCAAATAGGGGCCACTCGATGAGCGTGCGCGAGCCACTGCCGCACTACCTGTCGGAATGGCAGCAGAAGATCGAGGAGGTCGCGCGCCGCTATGGCCTCGACTTCTTTCCGATCAACTACGAGGTGCTCGACTACAAGACCATGAACGAGGTCGCCGCGTACGGCGGCTTCCCGACGCGCTATCCGCACTGGCGCTTCGGCATGGACTACGAGGGGCTGTCGAAGGGCTACGAGTACGGGCTGCAGAAGATCTACGAGATGGTCATCAACACCGACCCGGCCTACGCGTACCTGCTCGAGGGCAACTCGATGGTCGATCAGAAGACGGTGATGGCGCACGTGTGCGGCCACGTCGACTTCTTCAAGAACAACTATTTCTTCAGCAAGACCAACCGCCGCATGATCGACGGCATGGCCAACCACGCCACCCGCGTGCGACGCCACATCGAGCGCCAGGGCATCGAGAAGGTCGAGACCTTCATCGACACCTGCCTGTCGCTCGACAACCTGATCGATCCGATGAGCCAGTACATCGTGCGCCGCGCGCCGCCGGTGCGTGAGGGCGACGAGCCGCCCGAGGAGGCCGAGGTCCCCAAGCTGCGCTCCAAGCAGTACATGGACAAGTACATCAACCCGCCCGAGTTCCTCGACAAGCAGCGCGAGAAGCTGAAGGCCGAGAAGGAGCGCGCCAAGAAGTTCCCCGAGCAGGCCGAGCGCGACGTGCTGCTGTTCCTCATCGAGCACGCCCCGCTGGAGCGCTGGGAGCGCGACATCCTCGAGATCATCCGGGACGAGGCCTATTACTTCGCCCCGCAGGCCGCGACCAAGATCATGAACGAAGGCTGGGCCAGCTACTGGCATTCGAAGCTGCTGACGATGCATGTGCTGGATGCGTCGGAGATCATCGACTATGCGGATCATGCGTCGGGGATCCTGGCCACGGCGGAGGGGCAGCTGAACCCGTACAAGCTGGGGATCGAGCTGTTTCGCGACATCGAGGAGCGCTGGGATCGGGGCGCGTTCGGCAAGGAGTGGGAGGAGTGCGACGACCTGGCGGCGCGCAAGAACTGGGATCGGCGCCTCGGGCTGGGGCGCAAGAAGATCTTCGAGGTGCGCAAGCTGTACAGCGACGTCACCTTCATCGACGAGTTCTTCACCGAGGACTTCTGCCGCCAGCACAAGTTCTTCTCGTTCGGCTTCAATGATCGGTCGGGCAACTGGGAGATCGAGAGCCGCGAGTTCAAGAAGGTGAAGAACAAGCTGCTGTTCCAGCTGACCAACCGCGGACAGCCCTTCATCTTCGTCGAGGATGGCAACTTCGAAAATCGAAGCGAGCTGCTCATCAAGCACAAGCACGAGGGCATCGACCTCAAGCTCGACTATGCGCGCGACACCCTGGGCAACCTGGCGCGGGTGTGGAAGCGGCCGGTGAACCTGCTGACGCGCATGGATGGCAAGGGCAAGGTGCTGCGCTTCGACGGCAAGGATCACTCGGAACGCGCGGCCGATTACAAATGATCGCGGGGTCGGGTACCATCGGGTCGGCATGAAAGTCCTCTCGTGGGCGCGCACCGATGTCGGCCGCAAGCGTGACCACAACGAGGACAGTCACCTCGTGCGGCCGGAGATCGGGCTGTTCGCGGTGGCCGACGGCATGGGCGGCCACGTCGGCGGCGAGCAGGCCTCGCGGCTGGCGGTGCAGGTGCTGGCCGAAGCCGTCGGCAAGGCCGATCTGGCCGGCCTGGCGCCGGGGTCGATCCATCCGCGGCCGGCGGCGGGGCTGCGCGACACCATGCGCTTCGACGCCGCCGACAGCGCGCTCGACAAGACCGACCCGGGCATCCCGCGCGACGTGCCCGACATGCTGGAGCAGGCGGCGCGGCGCGCCGGGGCGTCGATCTTCGACCGCGCCCAGCGCGAGCCCGAGCTGGCCGGCATGGGCACCACGCTGACCGCGATGATGGTGCACGGAGACCGGGTGCACTTCGCGCACGTCGGCGACTCGCGCGCCTACCTGTATCGCAACGGGCGCATCGAGCAGGTCACCGAGGACCACTCCTGGATCGCCGAGCAGGTGCGCGCCGGGCTGCTCAGCGAGAGCGAGGCCTCGGAGTCACGCTTCAAGCACATCATCACGCGCTCGGTCGGCTTCGAGCGCGAGGTCGCGGTCGACCTCTTGGGGCGCACCGCGCTGCCGGGCGACTGCTACGTGCTGTGCTCCGACGGCATGTCGAACTACATCGACGGCGCCGAGCTGGGCGGCATCCTGAGCACGACCTACTACTGCAAGGTGCCCGAGCTCCTGTGCGAGCTGGCCAACCAGCGCGGCGGCGACGACAACATCACGGTCGTCGTCATCTACCTGGCCAACCACGCCTGAGCGGGGGCTGGCTGGCTACGGCTGGCGCTCGTCGGCGCCGATGTCGGGGCCCGCTCCAGCGTTGTGAAGCTGGTAGTCGAGGTCGAAGCCCGACTCGCTCGAGCCGGTGCCCTGGTCGATGGCGCCGGTCGCGGCGGCCGTGAGGTGGAAGTCGCCGGTCGCGGGTGACACCAGCCAGCTCAGCGGGGTGTTCGAGACGTTCGAGATCTGGGTCGGGCTGGCGCCGTCGCGCACGCGGATCGTGCGCGCCAGGTTGTTGCGCACCTCGGCGTCGGTGGCGGCGAAGCGCAGGTCGATCGAGGCGAAGAAGCTGGTCAGCCCATCGGCCGACACCACGGTGTTGTGCAGGACCTTGGTGCCGGGCGCATCCTCGATGCCGATGCCGGTGTCGAAGAAGGGCACGTCGGCCCAGATGCCGTTGTTGCGGACGATGGTGCGCTGCAGCTGCCCGGTGCCCTGGCCGAGGCCGACGCCGATGCCACGGGCACAGTTGATGATGACGTTCTGCTCGATGATGTTGTCGGAGCCGCCGACCCAGAGGTGGATGGCATGCTCGGCCAGCCCCTCGCCGGCACAGTAGATGCCCTCGAAGCGGTTCCTGGTCACGGTCCAGTAGCTCACGCCGTGGGCGTCGATGCCGCCGGTGTAGCAGCCGCCGGGGGTGCGTTCGACGTTGGGGCGGCCGCTGGCGGTCATGCGGAACTGCGAGCATTCGACGCGCCCGATGACGGCGGTCGCGCTGCGCGCGGCGTTGGGGTTGACCTTGAGGAACTGCTCACCGGCGTCCTCGAAGGTGACGCCGTACAGGCGCAGATTCCTGACGTCGGCGCCGCCGTCGAGCGGCGACACGTGGATGAGGTGATCGACCGCGCGACGCAAGGTGATGTGGGCAATGGTGACGTCGGAGCCGGAGATGCTGAGGATCTCGGGAGTGGTGTAGGTGCCGTCGAGGATCACGCTGGCGGCGTCGTCGTTGGCCGAGCGGATGGTGACGCTGCTGCCCTGGAGGTTGAGCCGGCCGACCGGGTAGGTGCCTGGCATCAGGACGATGGTGCTGTCGCCGGCAGCTCGGGCGACGATCGACGGCAGCATGGCGGCCTGCGACGGCTGGACCACCACCGTCGCGCCGGTGGGTGCTGGCAGCGGGAAGCAGGTCGCGCCATCGCCACGGAAGACCTCGGCGTCGGCGAGCGCGCCGGCGTCGGGATTGCCACCGCCATCACCATCGCCGGCATCGGCGCTGCCGCCACAGCCGACACCCACCAGCGCGAGCACGACGAGCCATCGCATGGGTGCGATGATGCCTTTTGCGCGCTCGATGCGCTACTGGACGCGGATGCTGCCCGAGACCCAGGACACGCCGCCGCGGTCGTCGTGGACGACGGCGATCAGCTTGACCGGGCCCTGGCCACCGGGGGCCTGGTACTTGGTCTCGGTCTTGGGCGGCTCGGTGCGCGCGACCGCGATGTCACCGGCGGGGCTGGTGTACCAGGCCACGAACAGCGACTCGGTGGTGGCGCCGTTCCTGGGCACCGGCAGCGGCTCGGTCGAGCTCGGGTCGACCACCGCGGTCAGCATGTGATCCTTCGACTCCGGCGCCACCGTGACGGTGTCGAGGGCCTGACCGTCGAAGCGCAGGTCGCTGATGATGGGGTTCTGGTTGGGCGTGGTCGAGCGCGACACCGTGAGGCGCTTGATGGTGATCTGGCACTCGCCGCTGGCCTTGCCCTCGCTGGAGAAGCTCTCGGCGCAGGCCATCAGGGTGTCCTTGGGGCCCACGATGTGGGTCACGATGACCTGGCCGGCGTCGCCGGCGGGGCGCCCGGTCAGCGCGCGCTCGGGCAGCACGTAGTCGGCGCTGGCGTCGACGCTGGCCAGGCAGATCTTGGCCTCGGGCTGCACCGCGCACAGCACGGGGGTGGCGGTCAGGTTGGCGCTGGCGCAGGTCTGCGCGGTCTCGCCGGGGTCGGTCACGCAGATGAACCAGGCGTTGTCGAGGTCGCGGGTGCCGGCGCGCGGATCGATGACCAGCGCCTCCAGGCGCACGCTGGTGCCGGGCGCGGCCTCGGGCTTGTCGGCGCGGATGGCGATGGTGCGCAGGCGATCGACCACCGAGGTGGAGCCGAGGTCCTCACCGCATCCGACGGTGTACAGGGCAGGGGCGACCAGCGTGAAGCAGAACAGCAGGCGACGGGCGGGATTCATGTGCAGGCTCTGATGAAAGGGGTATCCGAAAAGACGCGGGCCGGCCAGTGATCGTTGCCGCTACGGGGCGAAGCTGCCGACCGCCAGGGCAGCGACCTGAACCGGCAGTGGTTTCGGTGTGTTACCCGAGGTGCGGCGGAGCTCGTCGAGCCACTCCAGGTTGGCCCGTGCGCCCTTGTGCGCGGGATCGATGGCCAGCGCCTTCACGAACGCCGTGCGCGCATGATCGAGGTCGCCCTTCTGGTACAGCGCCAGGCCCAGGTTGAACGGGTAGGCCGCCTGGGTCGGCGCCAGCGTGGCGGCCTCGTCGAAGGCCAGCGCTGCGCCGTCGAGATCCTTGGCGCGCATGCGCAAGACACCCAGGTTCGAGTGCGCGGGCGCGAAGCGCGGGTGCTCGCTGAGCGCGGCGCCGAGGGCGCGCTCGGCGTCGTCGTCGCGGCCGAGCTGCACCAGCGCGGCGGCCAGGTTGTTGGCCGCGGGAGGGAACCACGGGTCGGCCGCCACCGCGCGCTCGCCGTACTGGGCGGCGCGGGCATAGTCGCCGCGCACGTAGTGCACCAGCGACAGGTCGTACAGCGCCACCGCGTTCCTGGGATCCAGCCCCAGCGCGCGCTCGAGGTCGGCCAGCGCGCCCTTCAGGTCGCCCGCCACGGCGCGCACCACGCCCATGCCGAGGTGGCCGGCGGGATCGTCGGCGTCGCGCCGGAGCAGCTGATCGAACGACTCCGCGGCCTGGGTCAGCCGGCCCGCCTTGACGTGCAGCGCGCCCAGCAGCTGGTGCTCGATGCGCCCGAGGCCACGCTGGGTCAGCAGGCGCAGCTGGTCGCGCGCCAGATCGAGCTGGTTGGTCCGCACCAGCACTCCGGCATACAGCTGCCGGGTGCGCCGATCTTCGGGCGAGCGCGCCAGCACCTGCTCCAGCTCGGCCTGCGCGGTGGCCTCGTCATGACGCCGCAGCGCCACCGCGGCCAGCCCCATGTGCGGGGCGCTGGCCTTGGGGTCGACCTTGGACAGGGTCTCGAAGCCGGCCTGGGCCTCGGCGAGATCGCCGGCGGCGTAGGCGTCGGCGGCGGCGCGCTGCCGCATCATCAGCTCGGGATCGTCACCGGCGCCCATGGTGGCGGCCGGCCCGGTGCGGCCGGCGCAGCCAGTCAGCAGCAAGCTCGCGAGCAAGGCAGCGTGGCGCTGGCGCATGGGGACCTCCGGGACAGCAGGACAGCAAACAGAGACAGAGACAGCGTGGCGCACGGGGGCTCCGTGCGCCAGCGAGGCGCGACTACGGCGTGGGCGCGGGCGGCTCGACGGCGATGTCGGGCTGCGTCAACTTGAACTCGGTGCGGCGGTTCTTCTTGCGACCGCCGCCCGACTTGTTGTTGGCGATGGGGCGATCCGGCCCGAAGCCGACCGCGCTGAGGCGACCCTCGGCGATGCCCTTGCCCATCATGTAGTCCTTGACCGACTGGGCGCGCTGCAGTGACAGGGTGACGTTGAAGTCGTGATCACCCTGGTTGTCGGTGTGGCCGCCGATCTCGATGTTGATGTCCTGGAACTCGGCGAACACCTTCGAGGCCTGGTCGAGCAGCTTGAACGACTTCTTGTCGATCTCGGCCGAGCCGGTCTTGAAGTTGACGCCCTTGACCACGCCCGAGAACTTCTTCAGCTTGGCCGGGACCTTGTCCTTGCAGCCGTCCTGGTCCATGTAGCCGTTGAGGGTCTCCTTCTCGGTCGGGCACTTGTCGTCGGCGTCGGCCACGCCGTCACCGTCGCCGTCGACGATCATGTCGGGCTCCGGCTCGGGCTCGGTCGCGGTCGGGACCACCAGCGCGGGCGTGGCGGCCACCGGGGCCGCGGTGCACATGGTCTCGGGCTCCTTGTCCTCGGACGGGGGCTGCTTCCTGGCCGCGATCATGATGATGGTCTGCGCCCCCGAGGCGAAGGCGCCCTTGGCCTCGAGGCTGCCGGCCACGATGCCGCGCGCGGTCAGCGCCGCCACGATGGCCTCGGCGCGCTGCTGGCCGATGGCGCGCATCTCGTCCTCCGACTTGCCCTTGATGGGCTCGGGCGCGATGATGACGCGCCAGGTGGCGACGTCCTGCTGCTTGCGCATGGTCAGCGCGATCTGGTCCAGCATGGCGTTCGACTTGCGGTTCAGCGCGGTGACCTTGTCCCACTGGAAGGGCTGCATGATGCCGAGCTGGCCATCCTCGCCGAGCTCGGTCAGCACCTTGCCGCCGGTGTCCTCGCAGCCGTCGTCGTCCTTGCTGCCGTTGATGGTCTCCTGCTGGTCGGCGCACTTGTCCTGCGCGTCGGGCACGCCGTCCTTGTCGTTGTCGACCTCGGCGCAGCCGTCCTCGTCCTCGAAGCCGTCCATGTCCTCGGCCCCGATGCGGCAGGCGTCGAGCTCGTCGGGCACGCCGTCGTTGTCGTCGTCGGCGTCGATGCAGCCGTCGTCGTCCATGTTGCAGTCCTTGTCCTCGGCCTCGAGCGGACACTTGTCGGTGGCGTCCACGATCTCGTCGCCGTCGGCGTCGGACTCGGTGTTGGGGCAGCCGTCGTTCTTGGTCGGGGCCAGGCCGTCTTCCTTGGCCTTGGGGCAGGCGTCCTTGATGTCGGCGATGCCGTCGCCGTCGTCGTCGGGATCGATGCAGCCGTCCTCGTCCTGGTTGCCGTCCTTGTCCTCGCGCTGGTCGGGGCACTTGTCGATGGCGTCGGCGATGCCGTCGTTGTCATTGTCGAGGTCGGGGCAGCCGTCGGAGTCCTCGAAGCCGTCCTTGTCCTCGGGCATGTCGATGCACGAGCGATCCAGGTAGTCCTTGCCCTCGTCGGCGTCGTAGACACCGTCCTTGTCGCTGTCCTTGCGATCGGGCGCCCAGGTCAGGCCGCCGAAGGCGCGCCACTCGGGAGTGCCGACGCCGCGGATGAGGCCGGTGCCGCCGCCGGCGAGCAGCTGCACCGAGTTGCCGATGCGCAGCTTGAGGCCGGCGTCGATCTCCATCGGGCTGGAGTCGAGGTCGGCCGAGAAGCCGTTGCGACCGAAGACCTCGGCGAACACGCTGACCGGTTTGGCCACCTTGTAGCCGACGCCGGCGCCGTAGGTCAGCTCCTGCGAGATGTCGGTGGAGAACAGCGTGCGCGGAGCGCGGAAGATGGCGCCCAGGTTGGCGGCCAGCTGCAGCTTGCCCATCTTGTTCTCGATCAGCACGCGGGGGCGGAAGGTGGGCAGCTCCTCGCCCACGAAGTCCTTGCCGCCGCTGGTCGGCACCGTGACCACGGGCGCGGCCGCGACCGCGAGGCCGCCCTCACCGGTGCCGTAGGCCATCCACTTGAAGGCCAGGCGCAGGTCGCCGACGCCGGTGGTCTCGACGCCGCTGCCGGGCGCACCGACCTCGTTGACGCCGTCACCCGACAGCGCCAGCACGACGGGCAGCGCGAGGCCGAACTGGAACTTCTGCTTGAAGCCCAGCGAGGCCACGATGTCGGTCACCATCGAGCTGTCGATGACCTGCGAGCGTGTGCTCTCGAAGTTGTTGTTCTCGTCGACCTTGAGCACCGAGAAGCCGCCGCGCGAGGTCTGGAAGTACGCCCCCACGGAGAACGCCATGTGCGCTTGCACACCGGCGCCCTCGACCGTGATGTAGCCTTGCGGACCGGCCGCAGGCTGAAAGTTCTCCACCGAGATGGCCTTGTCGAGCGACGGCGTCGTCTGCGCCAAAGCAGTGCTGGCGCCGAGCGCGAGGATCGAGACCACGAGCCACGGTTTACGCATGCAGGATATCCCCCGAGAGTGCGGCGCGAAGAGTGGCCGAGTGCGCCGCAGGCAACATTGAACCACACCGCGAGCCCTGCCCGCAATTGCCGGGCTTGCGCCAGGGCAACAGCGTGGGTAACATAACGCAGTGCGGCATGAGTCCACCTCAGTGGACGGGCCGTGCGACCAGATCACCACTCACTTTCAGGGAGCCGTCCGATGAACGCAGCGCACACCTCCGAAGTCCTCCGCAACGGCCTCGCCCGGGTGCTCGATGTCTGGCGCGATCGCTTCGGGGGCGCCGAGGATCCGCTGTTCTGGGCGCTCAAGCTCAAGCTGGCCGATGTCGACCTGACGATTGACGCTCATGACGTCGCCAAGCAGGTGCCGGCGGCGCTGTCGGCCGAGGTCATGAAGTCGCACCGCGCGGTCAACGCCTACTTCGACAACGTGCGCTATGCGCTGCTGGATCCGCTGACCAAGGTGTGGGGCACCCTGGCCAACGCGCTGCGCGTCGCCGCCAACATCGACAGCGTGACCGAGCGCCAGCGCCAGACCTTCGTGTTCCCGGCCGAGTCGCTGGCGACCTTCTTCCGCGCCGCGCACCACGACATCAAGGTGGCGGACGCGCTGTGGCACACCTTCAAGCCGATGCCGTCAGCCGACTGCCAGATGCTGGGCGCGCTGTTCAACGTGCACATCGATGTCCGGCTGGATGGTCAGACCGTGGTCAACATCGTGCGCGTGCTCGGCAACGAGGGCCCGTTGACCGGCGAGGAGTCGGAGGCGTTCGCGACGCTGAAGAACACCGGCCTGGTCAACGCGGCCTTCCGTGGCCTGCGTGGCCAGGGCTGAGCGTCAAAACTCGCCGCGGAGACCTAGCGACGGGATGATGGGCAGCCCGCTGACCTGGCTGCGCTTGGAGTAGTCGAAGTTGTAGAAGTAGCCCTCGGGGTTCAGCCGCGAGTAGGCGTTCTGCACGTCGAGGTACAGCGACAGCGCCCAGGTGCGGAACTTGAACTCCTTGTCGAGGCGCACGTCGAGCTGGTGGAAGGCGTCGGCGCGCTCGCTGTTGGAGCGGCCCGGGATGGGGATGTAGACGTCGCCGTCGGCGTCGTAGATGGCGCCGATCGCGGGCGTTTGCGGGTTGCCGCTGACGTAGCGCCAGCGCGCGCCCAGCTGCCAGCCCTTGCCCCACTTGCGGCTGGCGACCAGCGTGACGATGTGGGTCTGGTCGAAGTCGAACAGGCGGTAGTCCTGCCCGGGATGGTCGAGGCGCTCGCTGCGTGACAGCGTGTACGAGATCCAGGCGAAGAAGTTCTTGGTCAGCTCGCGCCGGATCAGGAGCTCGCCGCCATAGATCCGCCCGACGCCCTCGTTGTTGTAACCCTCCTGGGTCAGCTTGCCGTCGCGCAGGGTCAGCACGTTGGAGCGCACCAGCACGTCCCACAGGTACTTGTAGAAGAAGCTGGTATCGACGCTCCAGTGCGCGGGCAGCTTCTGCTCGAGGCCGACCGTCACGTGCAGCGCCTGCTCGCCGCGCGCCAGCGGGTTGCCGAACGCGGCGTCGGTCTCCCAGGGTTGGGTCGGCTGCGTGAACATGCCGACGCCGCCCTTGAGCAGCGTCTTGCTGGACGCCTCGTAGCGGCCGTTGACGCGCGGGCTCATGGTGACCTGGTCGCCGAAGTGCATGTACTCCAGGCGTGACGACGGGAACAGCGTCAGCTGCTTGCCGAGCTTGAGCTCGAGCTCGCCGTAGATGGCGGGGGTGAAGTCGTAGGTGCTCTGCTCGGTGACCAGGATCTCCTGGCCAGTCAGCGGCTGCGCCGGGAACTCGCCCTCCTGGGGCGGGCGCGGCGCCTTGACGAAGATGTCGTAGGGCACGAACTGCTGCTCGTAGCCGAAGGTGCCCTTGGCGATGCGATCGAAGCGGTGCGTGACCTCGGCGCGCAGGCCGGTGAAGAAGGCGTCGAGCTTGAAGTCGAAGGCGCCGCCCAGCGAGAAGTCGAACGAGCCCAGCCCCAGGCCGGCGGCGATCGACAGGTCGGTGCGCCCCGACAGCTTGCGGTTCCAGATCGCGTGCGCGCGGGTCAGGCCGATGTGGTTCGAGATGGCGCCCTTGATCGACGGATCGACCTCGGCGGGATCGTCGAACAGCAGGCGCAGCCGATCGTCGCTGCCGAAGAACAGCACGGTCAGATCGCCGCCTGCGACCTTGGGGTGGTTGTACAGGGCCTGGTAGTCGTAATAGACCGGCGCGCTGGTGAAGTCGAAGCCGGAGTCCTCGGGCAGGATGAGGCCGAGGTAGGCGTCGACGTAGCTGCGCCGGGCCGCCAGCGCCAGCGAGCCCTTGCCGACCGGCCCCTCGACCAGGAAGTTGGCGTCGATGAAGTCGGCCTCGACATAGCCGGTCCACTTGCGCTTGGGCGCGCGGGTCGCGATGTCGATGATGCCGCCGGTGGCGCGGCCATAGCGGCCCGAGTAGTTGCCGGCCAGGAAGTCGACCTTGGACAGGATGTCGCTGTTGATGATCGAGGTCAGGCCGCCGAAGTGATAGACCAGCGGGACCCAGAAGCCGTGCAGGTACACGGCCGAGTCCTCGGGTGCCGAGCCGCGGATGATGATCTGGCCGTTGTTGAAGGGCGGCCGCGCCACCCCGGGGAAGTTCTCGACCGCGCGCACGGCGTCGCCCTGCACGCCGGGGATGCGCACGATCTCCTGCAGCGTGATGGTCTTGCGCGCGACCTCCTCGCGACGCGGGCGGGTGCGCACCGTGGTGGTGTAGTCGTCGTCTTCGGAGGCCTTGATCGAGGCCTGCCTGGCCAGGCGGTACTCGACGGTGATCTCCTCGCCCTCGGTGATCTTCTCGTCGATCTGGCTGGCCACGAAGCCCTCGGGTGGGGTCAGCTCGACGGTGACCATGCCGGGCGGCAAGTCGGGCACCTCGAAGGCGCCGTCGTCGCCGGTGACCGCGGCGCCGATGGGCGTGCCCTCGGGGCTGACCACGTCGATGGTGACGCCGGCGACCGGCGCGCCGGCCTCGTCGAGGATGCGACCCTTGAGGGCGCCGCGGGTCGACTTCACCTCGACGACCTTCTGCTCCAGCTTGAACGAGTACTCGTAGACGATGCGGATGGCGATGGGCTTGCCGGCCTTGGTCGCGGGCGCGAACTTGAACTGGCGCACCGCCGCGACCGCGGCCTCGTCGAAGCCGTTGCCGACCGGGGTCTGCACCTTGACGTCGGTGATCTCGCCGGTGGCCGACAGCGTCAGCTCCAGGCGCACCGTGGCCTCGAGGCCCTGGGTGGCGGCCTCGGGCGGGTACACCGCCTCGACCTGCTCCAGCAGCTGGGGCGGCACGATGGCGCTCGGGTCAGGTGGTGGTGCCGGCGCGGGTGTCGGACCCGGGGCAGGAGCAGGCGTCGGGGCAGGAGCCTGCGCGCGGCCGAGCCGGGGCAGGAGGACCAGGGCGGCGAGCCCTGCGAGGACGATGCGGCGCATGCGGTAGGGGGTGTAGTCCAGACCGAGGTGGCGTGTCACTCGTCGATTTCGAACACGTACGAGTACACGATGGTGTGCTTCATGGGCTTGTCATCGGAGCCCATCGCGGGCTTGAACTTGAACTTCTTGAGCGCCTCGACCGCGGCCTGATCCAGTCCGTAGCCGAGCCCCTTGAGCACCTTCACCGAGCTGACCTTGCCATCGACATCGATCACCACGCTCAGCTTGACCACGCCTTCGATGCCCTGGGCCTGGGCTTCGTCGGGATAGCGTGCGCGCACCTCGGTGACGACCTCGGGCTTGGACTTCAGGGTCAGCGGCGCGGTGCCGGTGCCGCCCTTGACGCCGCCAGGGACGCCCTTGGGGTCGCCATCGGGGTCGCCGTCGGTCCGCACGGTCGGCTTACCCTTGCCGCCCTTGACGCCGTCGGGGCTGCCCTTGAGGTTGCCCTCGCCGGTGGTGGCGTTGACAGTGACGTTGCTGGGGCCGGTGGTGGTCGAGGCCATGTTGACCTCGAGCAGCGGCGGCGGCTCGTCGGGCGGCGGCGGCGGCGAGGCCTCGGGCTTGGGCGGCGGCGGCGCGGTCTGCTTGGGCGGCGCGGCCGGCGGCTCCTTCTGCAGCTTGGGCAGCGGCTTGACCGGCTCCGGCGTGGGCTCGGGGGCCTTGGACGGCTCGGGCTCCGGCGGCGGAGGGGGCTTGATCTCCTTGGGCGCCGGCACGATCTCGACCACGATGCTGGGCTTCTTCTCTTTTTCCTTGGCCCAGCGGTCAGCCGCTTCCAGGCCACCGCCCAGCGCCGCGTGGATCGCGATGGCGGCGATGATGGCGACATAGAAGGGCTGGTTTCCGTTCATCGTGACTACTTTCCGCCTGCTGGGAGAGGATCGTACGCGAGGGCAAACTTCAAGACGCCGTTGCTCTTCACCAGATCTATCAATCTGACCACGTAATCGTAGCGTACCGCGCGGTCTGCCGAGATGACAGCCTGCACGTCGGGCGTGCTGGACATGGTCTTGACGTCCTGGCCGGCCTTGACCCAGTCGGTCTCGACGCCGTTCAGGAACAGCACCGGCTCATCGGTCGGCTTGTCCTTGGGGATGCCGAGGGTGAAGCTGAGCGTCTTCTGCACGACCTGGTTGCCGCTGGCGGCCTTGGGCAGCTCGACCTCGATGGCCGGGTTCACGATGTACTTGGCCGTGACCATGAAGATGATGAGGAGCACCAGCGTGATGTCGACCAGCGGCGTCACGTTGATCTCGGTGATGGCGCCGCCACCACCCTCCTCGTCCGAGTAGTCTTCCTGGCTGCCCGTGCCCGCCATCAGCCCTTGGCTCCCTTGTCTTCCGCCTTGAGCTCACCAAGGATGGTGTGGGCGATGCTGTCGGCCCCTGCGGCGTTGGCGCGCACGCGCCGCTGGAAGTAGTTGTAGGCGGCGACCGCGGGCAGCGCCACCAGGAGGCCGATCGCGGTGGCCACCAGGGCCTCCGAGATGAGCGACATGATCTTGCCGGTGTTCTCCTTGCCGGCGCCGGTCTTGTCCGACAGCGAGTCGAACGCGCCGACGATGCCGATGACGGTGCCGAACAGGCCGACGAACGGGGCGTTGTTGCCGATGGTGCCCAGAAAGGCCAGGTTCTTCTCGTGCTTGAGGCGCTCGCGTCCGCGCGCGCCCTGCATGGCCTCGCCGGCGGCGCCGGGGCCGCGCTCGGACTCGCGCAGGCCCTCGCGCGCCACGATGGCCTCCATCGACTGGGCGTCGGCCAGCTGCTTGATGACGGCCTCGCGCTCGCCACCGCTGAGGGCGCGCTTGACCAGCGCGGCCAGCTTGTCCATGTCGACCCGGCGCGCGTTGTAGTAGATCACGCGCTCGACCATCACGGCGACCGAGAGCACCGACAGCGCGATCAGGAGCCACATCACCCACTCGGCGCCCAGCAGCGCGAACGAGAGGAACTTTTCGGTCAAATTCATGGGGCGTCTACCTCTTCGGGGTCGGAGTCGGAGTCAGGGGACTGAGCGGGGGAGTCGGTCTCGCTGCGCGCGGGGGCGCGCACCGGGGCCTGAGACTTGGTCAGTTCACCGAGGACGATGGTTGCATAGGCACCGCGGGGCAGGCTGAACCCCAGGTGCAATCGTCCGGCGGCGTGGCTGGCGGTGGGGGTCGTCACGGTGAAGGCCAGGTCGCGGCGGGTGCCCTCGGCCAGGCGGCCCGCGCGCGCGAAGTCCTGCAGCGTGAGATGCGCGTCGGCGAGGATCGACTCTTCGAGGCTGGCGGCGGGCGAACCCGGCGTGGGGACTGACATCTTGGGGCCGAACATGGGGCCGGTGGGGACGATCTCGCCGGCGTCGGCGCGGGGCTGTTCGCGGGCGACGTCCTCGACCCTGAACTGGCGGTGGCCACCAGGGCGACCGGCCAGGTCGCCCAGCAGCAGGCGGCGCGGCGGGCCGTCGGCCAGACGGACCTCGAGGACCTGGTTGAACAGGGTCGACTGCAGCGCCGAGATGACCAGGCGGCGTTCGCGGGGGTCGCGCGGGCCGCGGCCGGCCAGGGCCTCGCGACCCTTGGCGGCGTTGTCGCCGGCGGAGCCGAAGCGCTGCTCGCCGTAGTAGTTCGGCACCCCGGTGCTGGTCAGGCGGTCGAGGGTGGCCTGGGCGCGCGCGGCGGCCTCGGCGGGGTCGGCTCCGGCGGGCAGGTCGAGCGTCAGCGCGAAGCGGTTGCCGGTCAGGTGGCCGGTCTTGAGCTTGTTGCCGTGGCGGCGCGCGGATAGCACGCGCAGGGTGCCTCCGGCGGCCCCCAGGGTCAGCCCCTCGGCGCGCGCGGGGTCGAGGTTGGGGATGGAGATGTGCTGGCGGGTGACGGCGCGGCGGTCCTTCAGGCCGGCGGTGCCGAGGTCGCGGGCGTCGAGCTGGAAGTGGCGGGCCAGGGCGCGCACGGCGTCGAGGGTCGACAGGTTGCGCTTCTCGACCGTGAGGTAGGTGTGCGGACCGTCGCCCGACGGCTCGTACAGCGGCAGCTCGTCGACCACGAAGTCTTCGGGCGCGCTGCCCAGGGTCGCGGGGACGCCGGGCAGGTCGGCGGTCGCGAACCTCACTGCTGCACCGTTGGTTCGTGGCTCATGCGAGCGCGCAGGATACAATGAGGTCGTGCATGCGGTCAGCGGAAGAGCGCAGAGAGCGGCGTTTGTGCTGACGCTGGCGCTGCTGGTGTGCGGCGCCGGCTGCGGCGCGAGTGGCGCGGGCACCCGGGCGGGGGCGGTCCGGCCCGGGCCGGCGGCTGCGGCGCCGCTGGCGCTGCTGGTGTTCGACGGCAGCGGCCACAGCTCGATGGGGCGGCTGGGCGTGGCGGCGGCTGCGGCGCGTGCCGTGTACGTGGGCGAGGAGCACTCGAACCCGCACCACCACGCCATCCAGCTGCGCGTGCTGGAGGAGGTGTACGGCCGTGACCGTTCGCTCGCCATCGGGCTGGAGATGGTGCAACGGCCGTTCCAGCCCGCGCTGGACCGCTGGGGTCGCGGCGAGCTGACCGAGGCGGCGCTCCAGGACGCCCTGGAGTGGCAGACCCGCTGGGGCTTCGACTGGGCGCTGTATGCACCCATCTTCAGGTTCGCGCAGGCGCACAGGATTCCGCTGGTGGCGCTCAACGCCCGTCGCGAGCTGACCAAGCGCATCGCCAAGGTCGGCGTGGACGCGCTGGACCCCGCCGAGAGGGCCGAGATGCCCGAGCTGGTGCTGGACGACGCCGACCATCGCGCCATGGTGGTGGAGATGATGGGCGGACATCATGGCACCAGCGATCCCGCGTCGTTTGACAGGATGTACGCTGCGCAGGTCACCTGGGACGAGACCATGGCGGACAGCGTGGCGCGCTGGCTGGCGCGCGCGGACGCACCGCGCAGGATCGTGGTGCTGGCGGGCGAGGGCCATGTGCAGCATGGGCTGGGCATCCCCAAGCGCGCTGCGCGCCGTGGAATCGCGCCCTTCGTGACGGTGTTGCCAGCGGCGCGCGCCGAGGTCACCGACCTGGTGCAGGCCGGCGCGGCCGACTATGTGGTGAGCTGGTAGCGGACAGCTGTCCGGTCGCAGGGGCCGGACACGGACATCTGTCCGGTGCGGTCAAGGGTCGTTACAGCGTCACGGAACGTGACCCTGGGAGGCGGGC
>Ga0154020_10000679_pt1 | contig 41562 bp, 37 predicted proteins | sample Klosneuvirus_201_FD_109709 | JGI IMG/M metagenome (GOLD analysis project Ga0154020, IMG submission 109709) | Active sludge microbial communities from wastewater, Klosterneuburg, Austria - Klosneuvirus_20160825_MG | ecosystem: Engineered > WWTP > Aerobic digester > Activated sludge | place... | reverse complement strand
TCAGATCTGAAATTGGTGATTATTCAGACCCTATCCAAACTAATAATTTAAAAGTCATGAGCGTGTCAATTTGAGTGCTTGGCCTATATTCTTAAGGCTTGTCAAAGAATGATTGCTGGACTGTCAAACCCGTGTCTTTCATTGAATATTAAATAGCTTATTTCGAATGCGAATCTCACAATGACTGCAGCTTGCTTCTTCTCTAATTAATTCTCCAGGATATTCCACTGTATAAATAAAATCTAATTGAGTTCCACAAAGAGAACAGTTCTTCATTAAAGATAGAATTTCACTGTATTTTTCAAATTCACTATCTTTCGCTTTAAGAAAATCTTTAAGGTTATTATCGCCTGGTCCATCTGAAAAATTGTTGTGCATAAAGCCTCCGGAATTTTATGCACATGCAAAATTGATTCACAGACTAAAGGTGGGATTAAAAATCTCTCCATAAAAGGTGAGTTGGAATCAAATTGGTACCATCAATTGGAGATGAAACATTGGATACTCTTATTATTCCATTGAGCTTTCGAGTGAGAATCTGAGATTCTGTTGCACTTTTTGGAGGTGTGAGACCTAAGGATTGAAAAATGTTTAGAGGCACAGTCTGAGAATAATGTCGACGACAGTCTTGTCCACTTTTATAAGGATTTTTAAATCGGCAACCAAAACGACGATTCGGATCAAAAGTTTCATAATTTAAAGTGACAGTGGTTGACCCTTCTTTTGCAAGCCACCATTGTTTTAAATGAATTTCTTTTTTTGAAAACTCTGGAATATTATTAGAGAGTTCGGTTTGAATAATTTTGGATTTTTCTTTAAAAGAGGGACTATTATTAATAACAAATGATTGAAGAATAGAGGTTGTAGAACTGTATCCGTAAGCAGTGTCAAATCCACAATGATCACCTAGCTCTACTCCAAGGGCACCGAGTGTTGTTGGTGGATTTGATATATTAAGTAAAGTTTTGGTATTTAGGTCAAAATTGACCACATTGTCATCTGCGCTAGCCCAAGCCAAAGTGGGAATTTCTAACTTCTCATTTGAATCATCGGAAAAAAAGTTTTTACTTAAAAAATCATCGGCACTATCAGGAATTGGGGCCAACCGTCCAGGAGGTGATGATCTCTCCCATGGTCTTCCATAGCGTAAAACAATATCAGTCAACATGGGTGGAAAGAATTCTGACTTAGGTGGAAATTTTGGATCTAAGTAATCATGAGCATCATCTAAATAAGGCGCCGCATCTTTTAAATATTTCCAGGTCAAAGTTGTAAAGATTTTCCCTTTTTTTGTATTAGCATACATATCTTTCAGAGTTGGCCCTAGGTTAACGACTGGACAAATTGCAGTAGTCGAATTAAATAACGGACTTCCATCTCTTGATCGATATAAATTTTGGAGATGACTAACTCCCATTGCAGCAGAACCACCAAGACTAACTCCCACTGCATGAATGCTATCAACGGTATTTTTATATGGGCTATCATATTTTAACCATTGAGCGATGTCATAAAAATCATAGACTTCGTAAAATCCTCCCAACCGCAGAGAGGAGTTTTGTTGTATATAATGAGATCCAGTATAATTACTAACGAAAATAATGTTGAATGGGGATTGATCGAAAAAGTTAATAACAAAATTATACATAGAAGAACTTGAAGTTATATCACAAAACACACCGCACTTCAGGATAATCCAAGGTCTTTGTATGGATAGATCTTTTACACCAATATAAGCATCTAGTTTTGATCCATCTGACAGTGTTAAGGTCAGTGATTGAATTAACGGATTCTTAGTTAGGTCATACTTAATCGTTGAAAATTTAATGAGGCCGAGAAGTCCTTTCATATTCCCGATGGTTAAATATTTTGAACATTGATCAAAATATTTTTTTGCATTTTGAGAGAATTGTTTTGCATTTTGGTAATTGGAAAAAGATTGAGTAGTAAATTCATGAGGATTACATTCAGGGGGTATGGCACCTTTTGGTTCAGCAAGAGGGATATTTTCTAATCCGCTTTGAATCGAAATCCCATAGGAATCTCTCAGCTCACCGGTACTTCTGGCCAGTTCTTCACTGAGTGCTTTTAGAAAATCCATAGATCCATTTTCAATGGCTCTCAACTTTTGTCCAGAAAGGGTAAGAAATATTCCAATGACTATGAGTAAATTTTTATTAAACATGTTCTTTCTCTCCTTCTCGAGCTAAGAAATTCATTTACTTGTTTTACGCTCGACGTAAGTACTCATCGTCAAAAGTCCGTAAGCCTTAAGGCTAGTTTTAAATAACTGAATTTTATGATGTGATTTGAAAGCATATTCCCTAGTCTTTACGCCTTAACGCATGGAACGTTTGCTCCTTATCCTTGCCAAATCTGGACCAAGGTCATATGTATAAGTAGTGCTAGAAGATGAGTTCTAGTAATTACAGGGGATAAATTATGCGAACTGGATTTTTGAAGGAGATATTTATGAATTCTAGGTTTATTAGCTTACTAATCGTATTTTTGATTTTTGAGGCTTGTACACATAAGCCCATAGAAGGTACAAGTTCCAAAGCCTCTTCGATAATAAAAATGCCTGCATCGATAGAATCAGATCCATTGATAAAGTATGATTATAAAGAAAACGAAATTTTAAATATCTGTGCAACACAAATTAGTGATGTTAAGACCCAATTAAATGATTGGAAAATTAAATACGGTACTATGTCACAAGGCGCTCAAGCGCTTCTTGATTTTGAAGAGATTATGGCTAATTATTCTGATAATTCTTCACCTCTTATATTTATGTCAAATGTTTCTAAAATTGAAAAACTTCGTGATGAGGCTTTTCAATGTAAAGAGAAATCTGAAAATCTTTTAAATGAAATCATGACAACCCGAGATTTTTATAAGATTTTAAAAGTAACTAAAACCTCATCAATAGAAGAAGAACGATTACTGAAAGAAACACTAACTTCTTTTGAAATGAATGGGATGAGTTTGAATGATGAAGATCTAAAAAAATATAAAGCTTATGCAGATCAGCTTTCTCAACTTTCAACTCAGTTTGATCAATACCTCAATGGGGACGTATCAACTATTTCCTATTCAGAGTTAGAGCTACAAGGAGTTAAAAAAGATTTTTTAAGTCGTCTTAAAAAGGATGATAAAGATAACTATATAGTCACTACGAAGCAACCGGACTATGTGCACGTTATGGAAAATGCATCAAATGCAGAAACCAGAAAGAAAATGCTTTTTGCTTATAATAATCGTCAAGCAGAAAAAAACACTCCTATTTTACAACAAGCTATTCAGGTAAGAGCTGAAATCGGCAAATTGATGGGCTTTGAAACTTATGCTGATCATAACCTTCGTGATAAAATGGCAGGTAATAGCAAAGTAGTATTTGATTTTTTGAATGGGCTTAAGAATAAACTATCAGCCAAAAATAAAACAGAAATGGCCGTGCTGGCCAAGTTTAAAAGAAATGATTTAAAAGATTTATCACCATTGGCGCCATGGGATATTGCCTATGTATCAAATCAATTAAAACTTAAAAAATACAAATTGGATCAAGATTTATTAAAAGAATACTTTCCTGCTCCTCATGTTATAAAAACAACAATGGATTTATATTCTCAATTATTAGGAGTGCAATTTAGACAAATAAGCCAGGCGCCAGTTTGGTCCGAGCAAGTTGATTTATTTGAAGTCTCAGATAGTGAAACAAAAAAAGTAATTGCTTATTTTTATGCTGACTTAATACCAAGAGAGGGAAAATACGGTCATGCAGCGGCCTTTGGACTCATTGGAGGACGCAAGCTAACTAAATCAGATGGGTATCAGTTACCCGTAGCGTCCATTGTCGCTAACTTTTCTCCTGCCGCTCCAGGTAAACCAAGTCTATTAAGTCATGATGAAATTGAAACATTTTTTCATGAATTCGGACATATCATGCATTTTGTTTTAACAAAAGGTCCTTACGCGAGTCTTTCAGGATTTAACGTAAAGCATGATTTTGTCGAAGCTCCATCGCAAATGCTAGAAAACTGGGTATGGGAAACAGATGTTCTTAAAAAAATGTCTCAACACTATCTTGACCCTAAAAAACAAATACCATCAGATTTAATAAAAAAATTACAAAAACTAAAATTATTTAATATTGGCATTCAATATACGAGACAACTTGTATTTGGAATTTTTGATATGAGTATTCATACAAATCCAAAATTAGATGTCACAGAAATTTATGCAAAAATACAAAAAGAATTAACTGGCTTTGCACCACTTGAGGGAACCCACTTTCCTGCTACTTTTGGGCACATGATGCATGGATATGCTGCTGGATACTACGGTTATCTTTGGTCAAAAGTTTATGCAGAAGATATGTTCTCAGAGTTTGCAAAAAAAGGCGTTCTAAATCCAAAGTTAGGAAAAAAATACCGTCATGAGATATTAGAACAAGGTAATATGAAGGACCCTTTGGTTTTAATTAAAAGCTTTTTAGGAAGAGAACCTAACAATAAAGCATTCTTCAAAAGTTTAGGATTATAATTGGAAATGAAGATTTCTTTTTTAGGAGCAGCACAAACAGTAACGGGAAGTCGTTTTATTCTGGATTTTCAGAACAAGCGAATTATGATTGATTGTGGTTTATTTCAGGGCCCCAAAGAAAAGAGAAATCTAAATTGGGAACCTTTTGTAGAGGCTAAATCAATTGATTTTATAATCTTAACTCATGCCCATATTGATCATTCAGGTTTTATTCCTAAATTGGTTCGTGATGGTTTTGGTGGGAAAATTATTTCAACTGTTTCTACCAAGGCCCTCTGTGAAATTTTACTTCCAGACTCTGCTAGGCTCCAAGAGGAAGACGCCCGTTATGCTAATATGACAAAGCACAGTCATCATGATCCTGCTTTACCACTTTATACTGAAGGCGATGCCTATGCTGCACTCAAACTTTTTCAACCTTTTCCAAGTGATCAGTGGAATGAATTATTTCAAGGTTTAAATCTTCATTTTATAAGAGCAGGACATATATTGGGTTCTGTATTAGTACAACTTTCACTGACTTTGAAAAGTGGAAAGCATTTGATTACTTTTTCTGGGGATATTGGTAATGGACGTTCTTTGATTTTAAAAGAACCAGCGATTGTAAACGAGACAGACACCTTAGTTTTAGAAAGTACTTACGGTGATAGAATCCAATCACATAAAGATCCTTGTGAATCCTTTGCTCAAGTCATTGAAAAAGTTTTGGGTCGCGGAGGCACTTTAGTAATTCCGGCGTTTGCCTTAGGGCGCACTCAAGAAATTATTCACATTATTCGCTGTCTTGAGGACTCAGGTCGAATTCAAAAATATCCAGTTTATCTTGATTCACCCATGGCTGAATCAGTGACCAAAATTTATAGTAAAATTAATGGAGATATTAAATTGATTCCACAAAGTGGTGGTAAAATTCAATTTACCACGTCTCATTTTCATATTGTTTCAAAGGCCGATGAATCTATGGTTCTCTGTATGGATTTGAGTCCTAAAATTGTTATTTCGGCGGCGGGGATGCTTACAGGAGGTAGAGTTCTTCATCATCTTAAAACCCAACTCCCACGATCGGAATCGGGAGTTTTATTTGTTGGCTATCAAGCAGAAGGAACCAAAGGCTTGCTTCTTAAAAATGGATTTAAAACACTGCGAATCCATCATCGAGAAATCAAAGTAGAATCTGAGATTTTTTCCATTGATAGTCTCTCTGCACATGCAGACTCAAATGATCTGGTTAAGTGGGTAAATCAAATACAAAAAAAACCCTCACGAACTTTTTTAGTTCATGGAGAAAGTAATGCACTTCGTACTTTGAAGTATAGGCTAACTCATGAATGCGGTTTAGTTAATATTGAAATTCCAGCTCAGGGAGAATCCTTCGATTTTTAATCTGTAATAATTTCAACTTTAATTTTTGTTAATCGTCTCATCAGCACGATGCGATCGTGAATCGGCCACCATTCATATAAGAATAAATTAATCGGTTTCCACATGGCAACCCAACCTAAGACGTGAAGACTTTCTCCCAGAAAGCCAAAAAATAAATCAGAGCGGTCTTTTGTAAAAAAATAAATAGAATAACAGGAACCAAGAAATGCTAATCCCAAAAGTAAAGTGATACGACCTTGTCTAAATAATAGCCTAAAATCATTTTGAGAGCTCTCAAGTTCAAAAGAAAAATAAGTGAAAATAGCTTCTTCGACATCCTTAGCTTTTAAAAAAGTAGGATGATGCTCTTGCATTTTAATAACGAGTTTAACTTTTTGAGCATGAGTAAGCTCTCTCATTGCTAAAATTAAGTATCTTGAAAAATCCTCATCTAGATCCTTTTCTTTAAAAGGTGAAGGATCCTTTCGATCAAAAAGTTGTAAAATACTAGATAAGACTATATCTATGCAATAGACGTTATCTTCTTGTCTGTATCGATTCAGTTCATCCATAGTTTAAATATATTCGTTACTGTGTGTGACTACAAACTGAAAATGACTTTTTTATAAAATCAAACAAAATAACGTATAAGCAAAACTAGGCGATATCGCAGCCAAGAAATCCATGAAATTTTTTGCACAGCATTTAATTGAATAATCTTACTTTCAGTAATTTTTGATTCCCAAATTGATAAAAGTTTTTGCAACATTGGTTCGGAATCGATAACCGCATCCACTTCAAGATCATGAATGAGACTTCTGTAGTTTAAATTGTTAGTGCCTACTAAAGCCCAATCATCAATGATTAAGGATTTTGTGTGAATCATTTGATTTTGAATTTCTCTAATTAGAATACCACCTTGAATGAGTTTTCTATAAAAAATGGGGGCAAACCACTTAACAACAGGTACATCTGATTCAGAAGGTAATAGAATCACAACTTCGACTCCCTTTCTAGCCGCTACTCTCAAGCTCCTAAGTAGAGTTTGGTGAGGAACAAAATAGGCATTCATAATGTACACTCTTGATTTAGCATTTCTAATTCTTTTGAGTAAATCTCTCCAATAAAGAAATCGTAGAACAAAACTTTGATTTAAACGAATTTTATGTTCTATTGGAAACCACTTAGGATGGTTTTTAAACGCGAAACTCAGATCATTCAAGAATCTAAGAGTGCTTGGTTTTTTACGTTCAAATTCGCTGAGAAATGCACGCTCTAACATTGAAATTAAACTACCTTGCAGCTGAACGGATAAGTCAAACCACGGAATTGATGAGTATCTAGAAAAGTGAGATTTTGCAAAATTAACACTACCAATAAATGCATAATAAGAGTCTATAATAACCATTTTTCTGTGATCTCTTTTATTAAGTAAGCGACTGTGCCAAATTAAATTAATTATAAATAAAGGAAAAAATATAAACTTCCAACGATGCTTCCACGGAAGTGGATTGTAGATGCGTAGTGGAATCCATGTTTCTTCACTCCAGGTTTGTAATTCTTTTAAATACTTTATACTTCCAACACCATCGACCATGAGTTTGATATCTAATCCCAGCTTTTGTTTTTCTTCTAAAAGTTTTAAAAGTGTTATCCCAGGATGAGGCAACTCAAAAATATAACTTTCTATATATATAGATTTCTGAGCGCTTGAAATAGTTTTAAGAAGTGACTCGAAATAGTCATCCCCATTTTCAAAAATCCTAATAACTTCATATTCTGGTAAGGTGTTCATTGGTATTTTTATTAAAGTTAATGGGATTTATTTGGGATAATGAAGGTTTATTCAAGTTTTTCGAAGACGTTAAATTATTCATTAAATTTGTATGAAACTCAGAAGGGATTTTGAAAATTTTTATTTTATTAAATAATTCAATCGAATGCTTCTTTTTAAGCAATAAGTATTTGAGCCATTGTTTTGTTCTCGAAGTTGCATAATAACCATTAACGTGAAGTTCACAGCGGGAATAAAAATTTACTATTAACCGTTCAATTTCTTCCCACTCTTGCTCAAGTAAAAGTACAGAATCAATTTTATCTATACTTTCGGGTTCAATCAAATGACGTTTTGATTCGGATTCTCTTATTTTATTAAATAAAAATGGATCAGATAAACTTGCTCTTCCAATCATAAAAGAATCAACACCAGTTATTTCTTTACAAGACTTAAAATTTTCTAAACTGTCGATATCTCCATTTGCTATCACAGGGATAGTAATAAGGTTTTTCAATTGTGATATAAAATTCCAATGAGCGGGAGGGCGATAGCCTTGTGATCGAGTTCTGCAATGAACCGTGATCCAACTGGCCCCAGCTTCTTGTAAAGCAAGAGCATTTTCAATAAAAAGTGAGGTATCTTCAAAACCCAACCGAATTTTTCCGGAGACAGGAATTTTATTGGAAACGCTTTGCCTAACAGTTTTTGTAATATCATAAAGTCGACATGGAGATTTAAGCAAAACGGCACCCCCATCGTGACGGTTCACTACTTTCGCGGGACAACCAAAGTTAAGATCAACACCAGCGGCTCCTAACTCAGCTACCCGCTGAGCATTTTCTGCCATAGGGATGGGTTCTCCACCTAAAAGTTGAAAAAAAACAGGAACGCCTGAAGAGGTCTTACTCTCAGTTAATAACTCAGGACAATGTCTATAGAAAATTTTATTAGGGTGTAAAGTTTTAGTAACTCTCAAAAACTCAGTGACACAATAATCGATTCCACCAAGTTGGGTTAAAATATCACGCATAATCCAATCAGTCACACCTTCCATTGGAGCTAAATATAGTTTTAAAGAATGATTTAGATAATGTGATTGAATCATTTATTACTATCTGTTTTTCTCTCTCACTAGAGGTTAAAGGTTTAATTTTTTCTTTCCTACACTAGGGCCTATCAAAATACTGACCCAAGTGAATTGCTTTCATAATAACTTAATAGTGCTTTTCTTTACTGTCTAAAACATTAACACACAAGTGCAGTTTTTGGAAAATTATCAATTTGATATGCTTTTAAGCCATTATCCTGGCTTTTGGTTGGCATGATTTATGCCAGAGTAAAGGTAAGGAGGCAAATATGGATTTTAAAAAACTTACTATTTTTTTTGCCGCTATTTTTAGTTTTCTAGTATTTTGGGGTGGTGCTCAAGTTTTCAAAACTAAAGCTTCATCACCATATACATCGGATAGTTTATTCACTTATATTATGCCAAAATTAAGTCAGTATATTCCAAAATTCTCTTTATTTGATAGAACCTTTATCGACGATACAAAAAAATTAGCTCCAAAATCAAATGCAACATCAAATCAAGTTATGAATAATATTGTTAAGCCCAATTCTCCTGTCGCTGCAGTAAAACCTGCAATACCCCCCGCTCCACCAGCAGCAACGACACAATCAAATAATCTTGCTGACGACTCAGAATCCGACAATAAGAATCAAGCAAACAATAAGGATAAGGAAAACTCAAATGAAGATGACCAGCCCACTAAGCCAGAAGCGGCATTGAATAGTGGGCCCAAATCTCCTCAAGCACCAGAAAAACCATCTGAAGAAAATCAAATTACCGACTGGAAATCAAAAATTTTAAGTAACCCAACTCGTGAAGTGATGAGTGAATTTGTTTATGAATTTGAAACAGAAAAAATAACACGAGAGGTTTTTTATCAAGTGATGGAAGAACTAGTAAAAGAACATAATTCTGAAATTCAAGAACTAACACTTTTTGGTTTATCAGGAGTACAATCTTATGATTCTTTAAGTTTTTTGTTGAAGCATAGAGACGATTATTTTGGAAATGCAGCATCAATGTATAAACGAACTTTAGCGACTTATGAGAGAACTGATAAGTTAAAACTTCTAATTAAGGCTTTAAATAGTGGAGATGCCGAAGTCGTTTTAGGAGTGATGCCAGTAATAAGCAAAGTTGGGAGTAAGTTAACAGAATGGACGTCTGATTTTAGTAGTCATTCTGATGATCGCAGAGATCAAAGAGGACCGGCCAATCGCCTTCCTAAAGGTGAACTAATACAATTAATCAAAATATTAGAAAATCTTCAAGATTCAAAAGATCATCAGATTGCTTTAGAGGCACGTGAAACTCTTAGTGAGATCAATTATCATCCACCCCCTCCCTCAGAAACAACCGTTTCACTTTCCGATCAACATTAATGGAACAAAGCGGAAAAATGCATTTTTAAGTTAAGATTGCATATAATAACAATTAAAGATTACAATCCCTTCATCAAATGAAGATATTTAATTCTTTGCAAAAAATTAATAAGGATAAAATTAAGATTTACGCTTTTTTATTTTTATTTTTATTGGTGTTTTATACTAATAATCCCGACCCTTTATTTGCATCTCCTTTATTACCACAGCAAATGGATCATGCAAAAATGAGAAAAGTTCTAAGGATATTAGGCCCTGCTACAAGTTCTACCCCTCTATCGACACCCTATCCTCTTGGTGGTTGGGAAGGGTTTGAGCTGGGTTTTTCTAAGCATTACTTACCCTGGTCCTATTTAACTGAAGTTGATCAAAGTGTTGGAGATCAGAAGGATCTGGATTATCCCCTTTTTTCAATTGGAAAAGGATTGTTTTATAATATTGATCTATTTTTAAGCATAATACCAATTTTCAAAAGTGAATCGATGAATTACTTTTCAACCCAATTAAGGTATCAAATCTGGGTTTCACAAAATAAAGTATTTTATCTTTCTGGTATTGTAAATGCAGGCACATCAACGATTAATAACCAATTAAATATGCAAAATAGTGGAGTCGATCTTCTTGGTACTGTTACATTAGATCGAGTTTCCATTTTTGTTGGAATTGGCAGACTTTTAAGCACTGGCCGATTTATAGGTGGAAGTAATGGAATTACTGAATCTCAAGCGACAGAAACAGAAAGCTTAACTTTAGCTCATCAATTAGTCGGAATTGAGTGGCCAATAGGTAGTTTCTTTGTAGCCGCTGAGGCCGATCGTTATGCTATTCCTTATTATTCTATAAAAATTGGTTATCGAAGATAACTGTATAATTTAATTCACAACCTGTGTCAGGGAGAATCAGGGTTGACACTATTTCAAAAGACATTTATTTATTTATATTACTGCTCAATTCAGGCGTAGCTCAGTTGGTAGAGCAAGCGGCTGTTAACCGCTTGGTCGGGGGTTCGAGTCCCTCCGCCTGAGCCATTTTTGTTCCAATCCTGATTTCTTTTCGCCCGTTGGTCCATTCTAGAGACATGTTTTTACACTTTTTTAAGTTTTACGGTTCTACTCTCTTAAAGGTAGGTAACTCTAGCAAAAGACCGACTCAAACTAATCTTTAATTTTTTAGTACAGATTCAAACACAATGAGTAACTAGACTTATTCGAGAGCCAGGCTGATCAACCCGATGACAAGTGACCAGGGACCGGGAATAGATTTTTCGGCGAGGCTCAGGGCACTCTTTATTAAAGGCTTCAGAGAAGACGTCTCTTGCGCCTGTGTAGTTTGTTGAGCGGCTTCTGTCTTGCTCCCCTGTTTCTCTAGTAAAACCTGGTTGATTTTTCTAAGGTTGTCAGACTCTTTCGCGAGCTCAGCCGACTTATCGAGGGATCGCGCAACTTCAACGTTTGCAAGTTGCACGGATACAATGTCTTCGGCTTCTTTGTATTTCTTGGCCTTGTCGAGCTTCGACACTTCTATGAGGGTTAGTGCATTTGAGAAGATAACCGCGTTCCTTGCAACGATCTTATTTAGTTGAGGCTTCTTTGAGCCAGCTTCGACGACTGTTTTAGAAGTCGTCCTGGTTAAGGCACTCTTGCCAGTGGCGGGAGTGTAAGAGGCCATTGCCTCCGTTAAGATCGACTTGTCCTTTCCTTCGACCTCTACAATAAAGATGCGCCAGTCATCACTGTTCAATTCGCCGACTTCGAGAGTTAACGTGTTGTTTTTGATTGGTTGATCATAGCCATAGACTTTCTTGAGAACCGTACCAGCACTGGATTTGATCGTTACAGTGACATTCTTTGCAATCGGAACCATCAGGCTTTCAATGTCTTTTCTGAAAAGAGTTTTGAGGGCTGTCGCATTCTCTGCAAAGTAGTAAGCCCCGCGGCCTTTATCGGCGATAGTTCTCAGCAACTGTTCATCAACATCGTGACCGAGGCCGATCGTAGAAATACGCGAGCCTTCCAGGTATTGAACTCCAGCCTTTTTGGCTAGTTCTTTTGGATCGGTGATGCCGACGTTAGATTGTCCGTCCGTCAACAATAGGAGCCGCGATTGTGTTCCCTTGGAAAATTGGGACATAGTTTTATAACCGAGCAATAGACCAGACTCAATGTTGGTTCCACCTTCTGTACGAAGTTTTTTGATTTCTTCTTTAAGGGTTTCACGAGACTGGCGAGTTACAACTGTAGGAGGGATTGCAACCTGTGCTTCATTTGAAAATACTACGAGCGCGAACTCAGTCCCGTCTGCCAGCTCGGTGATCATTGCTAACAAAGCATCGATGGCATCATGAAATTTATTGTCCTCTGTCATTGACCCACTGTTGTCCAAGACCAAACTGATTCCAAATTTCTTGGCCTTTTCGCTAGCGTTTGCCACGCGAGTACGAACCGCCACTTGAGCCAGCGTTGTGTGATTACCCTTCGGAAGGAAATCGGTAAAGTAGTCAACTTGCAGAGCCAAATCATCACCAGCTTTGGGCTTGGCGAGATCTTCCTGCGGGAAGGCATTTACATACTCGTCCACACGCAATCGGTTCTCAAAATCCAAATCACCACCTTCAATTTGTTTCTGTGCGTATCGGTAGGATGCCGTTCGTGTGCTGGCGCAGCCAAAGACAAACAAAAGGGAGAAAGTTATCCCGAAGAATCTGACCATAAAAACTCCATTGCTAAATTTCAGAGAACCTATCAGTATAGCTTTGGTCTGGCTATGCGCGTTGGGCCAGCTCTGCCTTGCGGAGAATTTTGAAGACTGTTTCTAGGAATTATAAGAATTTAATAAAACAACTACACTTAGCTTTGAATATTGCGAGGTGCGATCTTTGCTTTTCTCCCATGCCAAGCGGCATAAGTAGCTATTAGTCCAGATAATGTAAAACCTTTGAATCCTATTTTAAGAAAAATCCAAGCTCCTACTGCAGAACCAATAATGAATGAGAGGATCGATCCTAAACGAAGATAATTAGCACGGGCTTCTTTTTGAAAAATATTTTTTTTGAGATCGAAAGTAAGAGTGCGAGCTAGGCCAAGTCCTAGATCAGTAGTGAGACCCGTTAAATGAGTGGTTCTGACTGACCTACCTGATGATGATGTGATAGCACCATTTTGAAGACCACTGGCTAAACAAAGTAAAACCAAAAGAAAATAATTTTGTTTTAGTCCTACAACTTCACTAAATTTTCCAAAGAGGAGCATTTCGCCTCCACCGGCAGCAAGAAAGAGGCAAAGTGCACTTAGACCCATAACCCAATCAAAATGGGGGTGTTTACCTTGGAACAACGGACGGTCAATGAGGAGACCAGCGATAAATGAACCTATTAAAAAGAAAAGTGGGACAGAGAGAATACCAATTGCTGCTATGGCTTCACCGTTTGTTATGCTGACTCCAAAAAGCGTAGCAAAGCCAGTAACATGAGTTACAAATTTTCCTGTAGCGAGAAACCCGCCAGCATTAATGCATCCGCCACTGAAACTTAACATAAACCAATGTAAGGCAACTCGGTCGTTTGGTACTTGATCGAAATGATGACTAAACATAAGAGATAATTTAAAAGACAACTTCTCAAATGGCAATCCACTTGCCAAACAATTTTATAAAAACATAAGCTTAAGATTCGAGTTCAGATAAGACAAATTCCTCTAGGCGATCCAAATCAGCAGTTGAGTAAGTTAGTCCGTTTATCCATTTGCCACTAGGGTAGCTCACGCAATTGATTCCTTTTTCACAAAAACCTAAACATCCAGAAGCATTGATTCTAAAAAAGGGCTTCTGATCGGGATATTTTTCTTCCATTCGTTTTTTTAATTCCGTTCTCAATGTGGCAGATAATTTAGGACCACAGGAGGCCCCCTTTTCTTTAGTATTGGTGCAAATAAACAAATGACATTTATATTTTGGATTATTCATCTTTTGGCTTCCTTCAATAGACTTCTCTCAGCATTAGATTGTTCCATTTTAGCTTTATGAATATCTTCCATGGAATGCAACTTTCCTTTCCCAACCCCAGGGCAAAAGCTAGCCACATCTTTACTCCAGGTTTTAGCATCCAGAACTTCAGGCCAAAAGGGCCAAGTGCGACATTGGGTTGGCCGTGCAGTATAAATACTGCATCGTTTGCCTTTTAAAAAAAGACAATCAGGACTGCCAAGATCTTCTCTTAAGTGAAAAAGTCCCTTACTTTTTTGACAATAATTTTTGGTAAAGTGCAAAGTAGAAATTTTTAATTGTTTTGCAATTCTTTGTCGGTCAGTCAAAGTTAAAAAAACAAATCCATACTCTCCATGGGATGTACAGCATTTACCAGAACCTTGGCATTCAAATCGTAGACCATTTTGATAAAAATCAGTATTTTTCATAAGACTTCATCAATCTCAGGATTTTTTTGATTTGTCTATGATAAAAAAATAATTAGAATTTAGTGGCCAGAAAGCTTTTTAAGACTGGTGCTCCATGCTGTGAACACGCCCAAAGCTTCTAATTTTTCTTTAGCAAGCGTTGAACCAGTTCTTAAGTAGGTTTCGTAAAGTCGAAGAATTCCCTGATCTGTCTTAACAAAAGCATCTTGGCTAATGACAATTAAAACTTCAACAATATCTAAAAATTTATCAGAAATTTCGGAAAAAACTGTTTTGTGAGTGGCTTCTTGGTGACTGGCTAAAGATTTATAAGCGGAAGCACCCATTGAATGATAATAATCAACATCAACTAAGCTTCTATTTAAAGATTCTGAGAAAAAACCTGAAATATAAAGCGTTCGATCACCTAATTTTTTTAGTAAATCTTTTTGTGTTGTTGGTTCAGCTGATTGAGCTGTGAGCCATAATTCAGCAAGAGTTTGTGGGTTTCTTTTACCAAATTCATTATATTCTGGTTCATGAAGATTTCTAGCATCAACATAATGAGTAAGTATTTGAGTCAAGTATTCTGAAACTCCACTGCTAAGAGTTAGACCACGAGTTTCAATACCTGTTTTGACCATCGTATTAAAAAAATCAGAGCCTGATTGTATTATCATCGTATCATTTATAGACATATACTCCTACCTCGAGGGGCCCTCCATTAGACCCTCTATCGGTATTTATACCATTAACTCAAGATAAAAGCGGCTAAAAAATAGTTTTCCCAAGTATAAATAAAATTTATATACAATTGCAAAAGTATTAATATGTAAGTGCCTGGAAGTGTCTCATTTTGTTGGTTTGATTAAAGTAATGATAGCGATTTAAGTATTTTTTCGAGTCCAACACCCCTTGAGCCCTTTATTGTCACTAAGGGTTGGGTATTGAGTAAATCCCGAAGCTGACTTATAAGAGTTTCATTTATTTCTATAAAAGAATGTATTGGAATGTGTGCGCAGTCCTTATTTAGGCTTTTTTCAAATCCTGATTTGAAGTGGTTTGAATAATTTCCAACAAAAAAAATCTCTTGAAAAGGTACACTGGCAACGAGTGATCCAAGTTCTTCATGAAGTTCCGCTGATTTTTCACCCAACTCTTTCATTTCACCAAAGATTCCGATAAGAGGTTTTGTCGTTTTCAAAAGCAATAAATTTTCTAAAAGTGCTTTTTGGCTGTCAGGGTTAGCATTGTAACCATCGAATAAAAACTCTGCACCTGATGAGTGGATTAATCTTTGATTGCGGCCCCATATTGTTTTGCAATTCGGAAAAGCCTTCCAAATTTGTTCTGGACTTAGTCCAGCGGCTAAAGCAGCACAAGCTGCAAACATTAGATTTTCAATATTTTGTTTTCCGAAAACAGGAATGTGCACTGATCCTTTACAGGATTTTATAGTACCCGAAATATCAAGTCCTTCTAAAGTTAAATTATCAACTTTTAATTGAACATCACAAGATTGATTTTTAGAACTAAAGGTAATGGCTAAATCTTTTTCTCGTAAAGAAAGAGTTTCGTACATCGCCTTAGTCCATTCATTATCAAAATTAAAAATTCGCTTTTCAATAAAACTTGATTCATTTAATTTATAGATTTCTGCTTTTGCCTTAGCAACTAGACTTATTGAGCCAAGTCCTTCTAAATGAGCACGCCCGACAGTTGTGACACCAACTATATTAGGTTCAGAAAGAGTTACAAGAGCCGTAATTTCTCCTGGATGATTCATTCCCATTTCACAAATAGCAATTTCATGTTCTGGTTTTAATCCTAAAAGTGTTAGAGGCAAACCCCAATGGTTATTGAAACTTCCTTGATTAAAATGAACTTTTTTATAAAGAGAAAGAATTTGTGCCATAAATTCTTTAGTAGTTGTTTTGCCATTGCTTCCCGTAACAGCTATGAGAGGTTTTCCCCATTGCTTTCGACGAAGATGACCCAATGTCTGCAAGGCTAAAAGGGTATCTTCTACTTGTATAATTGTAATATCAGATTTGAGATGAGAGAATTTTTCATTCCAGCGATGAATCAGCAGACCACTAGCGCCAGCTTGAACCGCCTGATCAATATACTCATGGGCGTCATGAGTTTCACCTTTTAGGGCTATAAATAATTGACCCTGAAGTGATTTTCTTGTGTCAGTACCAACAGAAATAAAATGATCATTTACTTTTGAGATAATACGACCATTTGTTGCTGTAATGATTTCATCTATTGTGATAAAATTATTCATGTTAATAGCTTTCTTGCGATTTCATAATCGGAGAAATAAAATTTTTCTTTTCCAATGATTTGGTAATCTTCATGTCCTTTTCCTGCAATAAGAACAATATCATCTGGCATGGCTTCATTAATGGATAAGGTAATGGCTTTATGTCTGTCAGGTTCTAAAATAATTTTATGAGAAGTTGGATTATTAAACCCAGTATTAATATCATTAATTATTTGTATTGGGTTTTCAGATCGAGGGTTATCAGAAGTGACAATAATTAAATCAGCATATCTTTCAGCGATTTGAGCCATGATGGGGCGTTTTCCTTTATCTCGATCTCCACCGCATCCAAAGACACAAAGAATTCTTCCATTGGATTTAAATTGCTCTTTTATTTTAAGAATTGAAGAGAGTACATTTTCAAGGGCATCTGGGGTGTGGGCATAGTCAATAAAAACAGATTTTTTTTGATTTGATTGCACTCTTTGAAGACGCCCAGGAATCCCTGGAAATTGAGGCAATGATTTCTCAATTAGTTTTAAATCCAAGCCGCCAGCAAGAGCTGCCGCAATCGAACTTAATACATTATAAATATTATAGTTTCCAATTAAGGGGCTATTTAAGTTCATAGTACCAAATGGAGTATTAAGGGTGAATAGAGTTCCTGAAAAATCCATTTTATTTAAAATAAAGCTAAAATCATTCTCCAATGAATTGTTAATTTTACCTGCACCATAAGTCCATTTAGTTATATTAGAGGGGATTTGTATTTTAGCACCCCAAGGATCGTCTCTATTAATTATGGCATAAATTTGTTTTTTACTTGAATGGCTCAGATTCTCCGTGAAAAATTTTTGTTTCACTTCAAAATATTCTTCCATTGTTGAATGATAATCAAGGTGATCACGAGTTAAATTTGAAAACACTCCGACATCAAATTCAATTCCTTCAACTCGTTTTTGATCTAAAGCATGACTTGTAACCTCTATAGCTAATGTTTTGGCATTATTTTCTACAAAGTCTTTTAATCGTTCTTGAATTTCAATTGGGTGTGGAGTTGTTCTCTCAGAATTCCAAATTTTGGAGCCAATGTGATGATCAATGGTTCCTATAACGCCAGTCTTTTTTTTGGCGGCATTAAAAAAATGTTCAACTAAGTATGTAAATGACGTTTTTCCATTGGTTCCTGTAATACCTATACAAAACAATTTATCTGAAGGCTTATTATAAAATAAAGCACCAATGGCAGGAGCTACGGCTCGTGTATTAGTAGATTTTAGAACAAGTCCAGGATAATTATGTGGAACGCATTCCACTTTTTCAACTAAGAGAGCCATTGCTCCTCTCTCGATAGCAGAGGGAATATATTTGTGACCATCAGTTGAGAGACCTTTTTCGGCGATAAAAAGAAATCCATTTTTTACATGCATGGAATTGGAGGTAATTCCAGTAATTTCAATTTGGGAAGGAGAGGGTTTGACCAAAAAAATTTCATTATGGAGTTCTGTAGTTAATACACTTGGCTTCATAGTATTAAATTTAATGTGAATAAAAAAAAAGGGCAAGCCCCATGGACCTACCCTTTAATTTTTAAAACTAACTAACCATTAGTAGATACTAGGATTTAATTCCCCCAATAAATTCTTAGTGGTTTGAAGATCCAGAAGCAGGTGGCGTATTATTGCCAGCTCCTGGTGTAAGTCCTACAGAAGACATTGGAAGACTTGGAGTTTCCTCGTTTGCTGCTCCTGTTGGTAAAACAGCAGTGGCTTTTTCAACCGCAGCTTTGACTGTATTATCCGAAGCAACTCTAGCCGCTGCAGAAGCAACGCGATTTTCTAGTGTTTGCTTAAGATCATCAGTACCGCCTCGAGCTTCAAAAACTGGAGCTTGAGTTTGTTGCTGGTGCATATAGTCTTGAGGAAAGGCACCTAATTTAGCTAAATAATTTGAGATGCTTCCATTTCCATGCTGAATGATATCTCGTAATGTGAAAAGTGGCGCATATTGAGCCGCTTTTTTCTCAGATTCAAAAATAATCTGGGTTAAAGTTGCAGCAGTTATATCATTCTTAGATTTATTATCTATGACCATAACTTCTTCATTTGTTCTGATCATTTTTGCAATATCATCTAGTGTGACATAACAACTTTGTTGAGTATCGTAAAGCTTACGGTTTTGATAACGCTTTATAATCTTAACCTTTGAATTCGGTTTATTGATCATCACGTTATGGTTTGTTTCTGATTGGTTAATCAAAGTGCCTCCCATCTTTTTGGCAGAAGGTTACCCTTCTTTTTTTAACCATTTGTTGGCCTAGGCCCCCCGAAAAAGACTCCCCTTCGAGACCCATTCCATTGTTGCCGTCGGAACCTACCGTTGTCGCCACGTGTTGTCAAGAATGGGTCATCATCTTTATTAATGCTGTGCAATGATTCCACGATGAGACAGAGCCATTAAGCGTAAAAAATTATTATTAAACTCTAAAGTATCTAGTTCTGGATGCCGAGGAGCAGTTTGAAAAGTGCTAGATTTAAGTCCAATAGAAGACTTTAAAAGCATAAAAATAAATGAATTAAGTCGAATTATTAGATAGTTATATTAGAAAGGCTATACCTTTGGACCGTAGAAAAGAGGATTTAAAATACAACTCTTTAGAGGCACTTTCAATATGTGCAAGTTTTTTGATCACTTTTGGAATGATTGGTTGGGGGTTAAAATTAACAGCACCACAAAATCCTGAATATCGGGCTAAATGGCAATCTAGAGTACTCGGATACTCACTTTGGCAAATAAAGCTGAATAAAGAGGCTCGACTAAACCAGGGAAGAGATTCGATAACCAAAAAAGCTGGTGGAAGAAATTTGGCATCAATTGGAAGTGAAAATAGTGACGAAAGAGGAAATATTGGGATTGATCCTTGGGGCCAACCCTATCTGTATGAGATTAAAAATAATAAACATCTATTATTTATTTGGTCTAAAGGTCCTAACTCAAAAAATGACAGCAGTAATAATCTAATTGGATTTAAAGACGATGATATTGGATATGTCATAGATCTTAAAATGAGACGATAGTATAAAAAAGTATTAACTATTGAATAAAACTAAATTTATTTGTATGAAAAAAAATTTGCCGATAGTTAAACCAAGGACTGGCAAATTATTAGCAAATAATTCCTAAAATAATTCAAGCTTTAATTAAGTTATGCCGACAAGTATATATGATTAATAAGGACTTAATACTTAATAAATTCAGGCTTCTTAGAAAAGTAGGAACCTCCATTTTTTTTATAAGTCTTTTGATTGGATGCGCAAGCTCAGATAAATTTAGTGATAGTGGTGTTTATCATGAATCTTCTATGAATGATTTAAATAAAGCACCAGAAAGATTCTCACCACCACCCCATGAAAATGATTTAAATGATACCAGTAAATTTCCAGCTGTGAACTCTCATGCAAAAGCTGATTTTTACTTTGCGATGGGAGAAACGTTCTCACTAGAGGGTGACTCGAGAAAAGCTATTGAAGCTTATAAATCTGTTTTAATTTATGACCCTAACTCGGCCACAGTTAATTTAAAATTAGCTGTTGAGTCAATCAAAAGTGGATTGGTATCAGAAGCAATAAATCATTGTGAAACGGCAATCAGTCTTGAGCCAAAAAGGGTCGATGTGCATTTACTATTGGCTGGGCTATACTCTTCCATAAAAGCTTACGATGGTGCGATAAAAGAATATGAAAAGGTTATAAGTTTAGATCAAAATAATGATGAAGCTCCATTGTATTTAGGTGCTGTCTATGCTGAAAAAAAGCTTTATACAAAAGCACTGAGTTATTTTTCAAAATTAGCTAATGACGAAGAATATTCTAATAGATTCTTAGTGGAGTATTATTCAGGAAGAGTTTATCAAGAATTGAAACGAAATTTTGAAGCAGAAGCTGCGTATAAAAGATCATTATTAAGAAAATCTGATTTTTATGATGCTGCTATAGCATTAGGTGCATTATATGAAGGTCAAGATAAAAAAGAATTAGCAATAGAGTTATATGAGAAGTTCCAAAAGGAAAATGGACCTCATTCAAATTTAGCAGGCGCATTATCACAAATCTTTTTAAGCAAACAGCAATATGACAAAGCTTTAGAGCAACTCTTAATTCTTGAAGAGTTTGGTGAGGATTTAATAACAGTTAAAGTAAAAATAGCTCTTATTTATGTTGAACAAAAAAAATATGAACAAGCAGTAGTAAAATTTCAGGAGACACTTAACTTAGCTCCAGAGTCTGACAAAGTAAGATTCTATTTAGCAGCTCTTCATGAAGAGATGAAAGAAAATGATAAAGCATTAAAGTATTTTCAAGAGGTTCCAGTTGACAGCAATTTTTACAGTGAAAGTGTTATTCACGCCGCTTCAATTTTGAAAAAACAAGAAAAACTAACTGCGGCAAAAGATCTTTTAGATAAGGCTATTGAATCCAAACCAGAAAACCCACAAATGTTTATTCTCTATGCCGCTATCATGGATAGTTTAGGACAATATGAAGAAGCATTAGTTAAAGTAAATCAGGGACTTGAAAGATTTCCAAATCAACCCAATATCTTATTTTACTATGGTACTTTAAATGACAAATTGGGTAAAAAAGATGAAATGGTTCAAGTAATGAGAAAAATCATTGAAATGGATCCAAAACACACTCAAGCCATAAATTATTTAGCTTACACTTATGCAGAAGAAGCATCTAATTTAAATCAAGCTGAATCGCTTGCGCGTAAAGCGCATAAACTATCACCAGATGACCCATTTATTATGGATACACTTGGCTGGGTTCTCTATAAACAGGGAAAAGTGAAGGAAGCAATTCCTTGGCTTGAAACGGCACTATCAACTCAACCTGATGAAAGTGTAATTGCAGACCATTTAGGGGATGCCTATTCTCAACATCAATTGCCTGAAAAGGCGAAAGAAATGTATAAAAGAGCCATGAAATCAGAATTAGATAAAGAAAAATTAAAAAAGATCGAAGAAAAACTAACTTCAATTGATGTTCCGTTAAAGAACCAACGACTTCCTTCTTCAGCCATAGATTCTATTTCCAAAAAGGCTAATCTAACATCACCCAATTAGAATAAAACCGCGCACCACAACAGATTAGATAATTAACTACTCAACACACTATTTTCAGTTTCTCCTGATGATCTCTAATTGATTACTCTATTTTTAGTTGCAAAAGTTAAAACAATCCTAGAAATTATAATGATGAAAACAAAAATATGGATTGTATTAACTCTAATGGTAAATTTGATTATTTCTTGTCAGACAGTTTCGAAGAAAGCAGCAAAGGAAAAGTCAGATTTTCAATCAATTACAGGTGGGCAGTGGGAAGCCAAGGCGATGATAAAAAGTTACGATACTGGTGAGGCAAGCGTTGTCACTCTTGACGTGATTGCGCAAAAACCACAACATATGCGTATGGAAGTTACAACGAGTTTAGGTATAGCACTGGCATCAATAGCTATGAAAGAAAATGATATTGAATATATTTTGCCTAAGCAAAAAAAATTCTTTCATGGCTCAGTTTCAGAAAAATCAATGTATTCAGCTCTAAAGATAAAGGTTGATCCTAGAATTTTGTCAGCGGCCTTTTTTGAAACGTCTTATCCCAAATGGGAGTGCCAGGCTGATAATGGATTGATTAGTAACTGTAAAACTCCAGAAGGAGTAGAGCTTAAATGGCAACGTGAGGAAGGTATTAACAAGAGAATATCGATTATAAGCAAAAGTTTTGAAGTACAAGTTCAAATTAAAAAATTTGCTGAAAAATCAGATTTTGCTGAAGAATTATGGAATATAAAAGTCCCAGAGGATTTTAAGCAATATAAATTGCAGTAAAATAGGACTTAAAAAGCCAAGGCATTCGATACTCAAATTAAATCATAGTTATTGAATATTAAAGTTAGCGGCGATGTTAATTTTTGATTTGTTGAGGCGCGATTTTGAGTCTTTGCCAGCAGCTAAGAAGAAAATTGCAACGATAACAGTCGTAAATAAGAACGAGCTAATCTGTTTTTGCTATCTCCGAACTAACCCTATTTAATAGGCAACAAAGTATTAAACATTTTTGACATTAATATCGCGCTATTATTCAAATACTGACCGATCGAAAGTAATTAATAATACAATGTTATTTTCGATTATTCCCAATTAGTTTTTTCTATCCTGTTGTAATTTAAGTAAATGTTCTGATACCTCATTCAACTTTAAGGCCAGCTCGTTAATTTCATCTTCAGATCGTAGATGAGTACGATGAGTATAATTATCTTGAAGTATGCAATTTAAGTGACGAATTAGAGGTTTTATTGGGCCAACAAAACGATGTAGAAAAATGATAACTAGAAAAAATGATAAAGATCCCATTAGACATAAAGTTATCAAAGAAACAACAGAGATATAATACGTATATTCGGCCAAAAGGTATTGGGCGACATTATTGGTCGTAACATTTAAAAGTTGAGTAAATTTATAATACGAAAAAGAATTAACGGTTAGAACAGAAACGCTCACTGTAAGAAAGTGAAAGATTGCATACTTAATTTGTTTTTTGGGAAAAATTAAAAATCTAAAAAGTGAACGACTGGAATTGGATTCATTTTCATTCTCATTTTTTGCCATATATACAACCTCAAAGGTTAGCTATTTGAAATTACTAAGTATTAGATTTAACTGAAAAAATTTTTTAATCCGAGCTCAAATCTCACTCCAATATTTGGTCCCTGCAGGACTCTCACTTATAGTTTCCATATTTTTTCAATTCAACGAGTCACTAAGTTATTTCACTTTAGCGATTAGTTATAACTTGATGACAATTTTAAGAAAAAGAAAGTATTTTCAATAATTATGAGAATGAAATAAGACAATAGTCTGGTTTAAGGTCTAGGTCCTAAGAATCGATAAAATCTCCCTTTCCATTATAGCTAATACGTGGGCATAATTAAAAATGCCCACGTAGGGGTAAGAAGGAGAAGTCCATGGCCGGTCGTTTAGATTTCAATACAATTGTTTCTAGTTGGCAAAAAGAAAATCCATTAGCTAAATCAAACTGGGTAGGAACCTTTGAAGAATATCTTGAGCTTGTAAAATCCAATCCCAAAGTGACACGAAATGCTTTCCAGAGAATGTACGATATGATCGTTGAATCAGGAAAAGAAGACTATGTTGATTTTAAAAAACAAGTCGTCCGATATAAGTTTTTCGATGATGCCAAAAATAACGGTAAAGATGCCGTTTTTGGTTTAGATATTCCACTAATGAAACTAGTTAACGTATTAAAAGCGGCAGCTCTTGGATATGGAACTGAGAAACGTGTCATATTACTACATGGACCGGTTGGTAGTGCTAAGTCAACGATCTGTCGATTAATCAAAAAGGGTGTAGAATCGTATTCAAAAACTGATAATGGAGCACTTTATACTTTTGAATGGTTTGATGAACGTGGAGATTTGGATGGTTTATTAGGTAAAGGTGTAAAAGTATTTCCTAGTCCTATGCACGAAGAACCACTGCTTTTAATTCCAGAGGAATTACGTGGTCAAATTTGTGAAGCCATAAATAAAGGACAAGAAGGTTCATATCGAGTCATTATTGACGGAGAGCTTTGTCCACCGAGCCGTTATATTTTCAATGCTTTGATGGATCGATTTAATGGAGATCTTAAAAAAGTTTTGTCTTATGTAAGAGTCAAAAGAATGTTTTTAAGTGAGACAGATCGAGTGGGAGTTGGAACATTTCAACCAAAAGATGAAAAAAACCAAGATTCAACAGAACTAACAGGTGACATTAATTATCGAAAAATAGCTGAGTATGGCTCCGATTCTGATCCAAGAGCTTTCAATTTTGATGGTGAATTTAATGTAGCAAATCGTGGTGTGATTGAGTTTGTAGAAGTATTAAAATTAGACGTCGCCTTTCTTTATGATCTTTTAGGTGCATCACAAGAACATCGTATTAAACCCAAAAAATTTGCTCAAACGCATATTGATGAAGTGATAATTGGACATACAAATGAACCTGAATATCGTCGATTACAAGATAATGAATTCATGGAAGCACTACGTGATCGTACAGTTAAAATCGATATTCCATATATAACTAGATGGAAAGATGAAATTAATATTTACAAAAAAGATTTTAACTCTCAAAAAATGAGAGGAATTAGTATTGCACCTCATACAATAGAAATGGCTGCGATGTGGGCGATCATGACCAGATTAGAAAAACCAAAAAAGGCCAATCTTACGAGACTCCAAAAATTGAAGTTATATAATGGTAAAACACTTCCCAATTATACAGAAGACAACGTCAAAGAATTGCGAAAAGAAGGAGTTCGAGAGGGCTTAGACGGGATATCTCCACGATATATTCAGGATAAATTATCCAATGCAATTGTTGCCGCTCAACAAAATAATAAAGGTTCAGTAAATCCGTTTATGGTAATGAATGAGTTAGAATCTGGATTAAAACATCATTCATTACTTTCAAATGAAGAATTAAAAAATGAATATAAAGAATTATTAAGTGTAGTTAAACAAGAATATGAAGAAATTATTAAAGCTGAAGTGCAAAGAGCTATTAGTGCTGACGAATCAGCTCTTGGCCGACTTTGTGGCAATTACATCGATAATGTTAAGGCTTACACTCAAAAAGAAAAAGTTCGAAATCAATTTACAGGACAGGATGAGGAGCCAAATGAGCCACTCATGCGTTCGATTGAGGAAAAAATTGATATTCCTGAATCAAGAAAAGATGATTTCCGTAGAGAAATTATGAACTACATTGGTGCCTTAGCAATCGAAGGTAAAAAATTTGATTATAAGATGAATGAGCGTTTGCATAAAGCCCTTGAGTTAAAACTTTTTGAAGACCAAAAAGATAGTATTAAACTGACATCCCTTGTTTCTTCTGTAACAGATAAGAGCACTCAAGAAAAAATCGATATAGTCAAAACTCGTCTTATTAAAGATTTTGGTTATGATGAAATTTCAGCAACTGATGTCTTACATTATGTGGCTAGTATTTTTGCTCGTGGAGATGTGAAGAATAAATAATATGGCTATTAAGGAAGATCATAATCGCTTTCGCGATATCATAAAGGGTAGGGTCAAAGAAGACCTAAAGAAGTATGTCAGTCATGGAGAAATGATTGGTAAACGAGAAAATGAATTTGTGAAAATTCCACTGCCGCATATTGATATTCCTACTTTTAGATACGGTCCCAAGCAGAGGGGTGGTGTTGGACAAGGCGATGGAAAACCAGGTGATGGCGTAGGTGATCCGGGTGATGGGAGTGGTCAAGGCCAAGCTGGAAGTGAACCTGGAGAGCATCTACTTGAAGTTGAATTATCAATTGATGAACTGGCGGATATCTTAGGTGAAAAACTCGAGCTTCCGCGTATTCAACCCAAAGGGAATAAAAATATTGATAATGTGAAAACAAAGTACACGGGTTTAGCACCAGTAGGACCCGAATCTTTGAGGCACTTTAAATCATCCTATAAAAATGCATTGAAACGTTATGTTTCTTCAGGACTTTATAATTCAGAAGATCCAGTCATTATTCCGATTCGTCGCGATCTTGAATACAGAACTTTTAAAAAAATTGTCAAACCACAAACAAAAGCTGTTGTGATTTATATGATGGATGTGTCTGGTTCAATGGGCGAAGAACAAAAAGAAATTGTTAGAATAGAAAGTTTTTGGATTAATGCCTGGCTCAAAAAACATTACAAAGGACTCGAAACGAGATTTATCATCCACGATGCTGCTGCTAAGGAAGTTGATGAAGAAACTTTTTTTAGAACGAGTGAATCCGGTGGTACTTTGATAAGCTCGGCCTATAAATTGTGCCAAAATATTATTGAAGCTGAATACCCAGTCAATGAATGGAATATTTATCCTTTTCATTTTAGCGATGGTGATAATTGGAGTAGTGAAGACACTCGATTTTGTTTGAAAATATTAACAGAATTCTTTCTGCCAAAAACAAATGTATTTTGTTATGGGCAGGTTGAAAGTAAATATGGTAGTGGTCAGTTTTTAAAAGATTTGCAAAAAGAATTTCCTGGTGATGAACGTGTTATTCTCAGTCAAATTGAAAGTCGTGATAAAATTCTAGATTCTATTCGAGATTTTCTTGGGAAAGGGAAGTAGGCTTGGCCAATCTGACGCCAGAACTTGAAAAAGCAAGAGTCAAAATTGCAAAAGTTGCCAAAAACTGTGGTCTCGATTATTTTGAAACTATTTTTGAAATAATCACTTATGATCAAATTAATCAATTCGCGGCTTATGGTGGTTTTCCTGTTCGATATCCCCACTGGAAATTTGGCATGGAATACGAGCATCTTTCTAAAAGTTATGAATACGGACTTTCAAAAATTTATGAAATGGTAATTAATACTGATCCTTGTTATGCCTACCTGATGGAAGGCAATCTATTTATGGATCAAAAACTTGTGATGGCTCATGTGTATGGTCATTGTGATTTTTTTAAAAATAATATTTGGTTTTCTAAGACTAATCGAAAAATGATGGACCAAATGGCCAATCATTCGACACGAATTCGAAGACACATAGATAAATTTGGTCAGGATCGGGTGGAAAATTTTATTGATGTGTGTTTGAGCTTAGAAAATCTGATTGATCGACATAGTCCCTATGTTGAAAAATCAAACACTCCTAGAATTAGAGAAGGGGATGTGGACAAGTCTGTTGATGACGGACATTTATTAAAAGTGACAAGACCCTATATGCGAGACTACATCAATCCGCCTGAGTTTGTTAAAGATCAACAAAAAAAGAGAATGGAAGAATTAGAAAGGACACAGAGACGATTTCCTTCTGAATCTGAAAGAGATGTACTTAAATTTTTGTTACAATATTCGCCTTTAGAAGACTGGCAGCAAGATGTTTTATCTATTGTTCGTGATGAAGCATACTATTTTGCCCCCCAAGGAATGACTAAAGTGATGAATGAGGGCTGGGCGAGTTATTGGCATTCAAGAATTATGACAGAGCATATTTTAAATGATTCTGAAATTATTGATTTTGCTGATCATCATAGTGGAACAATGGCAATGCAACCCAATGGATTTAATCCCTATAAAATTGGTATTGAATTAATGCGGAATATTGAAGATCGATGGAACAAAGGACAATTTGGACGTGATTGGGAATCATGTGATGATATTAAAGAAAAGAAAAACTGGGATCGAAAACTAGGCTTAGGACGACAAAAAATTTTTGAAGTTAGAAAAATTTATAATGATGTTACATTTTTAGATGAATACATGACGGAAGATTTTTGCATTAAAAATAAATTCTTTGTTTATCGTTTTAATGAAAAAACACAACGTTTCGAAGTAGACACAAGGGATTTTCAAGCGATCAAAGCAAAGCTCCTTTTTCAACTGACCAATTTTGGTCAACCAATCATTCGAGTACAAAATGCCAATTTTGAAAATCGTGGTGAATTACTGCTAGAACATTTATTTGAAGGAATAGATTTACAACCTGATTATATGTCTCAAACACTGAGGAATGTATTTAAACTTTGGGGCAGACCAGTATGCTTAGTTACCGTTATGGATAATGAGGCACAGTTATTTCGATTTGATGGACAAGAATTTTCTCATAAAAATATCGGAAGCTCATTGCCCAAGGGAGAGGCAAATCCTACTTAGATTCAAATCTACTTAGAGTGTTTTAGAAACGTATCCACCATGATAATGGATCATTAGCCTACTATTAGCGCCTTAAAATATTAGATGAAAATCGAAAGACCTGTGCATCTCCTCCGGGCTTGGTATTTTCATGATAAATTAATACACCATTCATATACCTAGCCACACCAATTGTAATATCAAAACCAGTAGCAGGAGTTGCACCACAAGGACCTCCACCTGGTATTGTAAGGTTAGGAATATCATTGGAGCCACCACAAATTGGCTTAAATTTTACTATTGGTTGTAATGGGCAAAAATCATCAGCTGCGGTTAGAGTTGTTATGGGACATCGTGACCCTGAAGATCTATAGAGAACAATATTACTGGTTTTACCACCTGCAAGAAAAAGGGCTCCCAGAGGTGCCGGTGGCCAATCGCCACCAATAAAGCTCTGTTGCTCAATCGGAGCAAATAAGACCATGTCATAAGAGACTCTTTCGTCACAACCAAAAGGGAATCCTGCTTGGCCGACGGCATTTCCTTTAAGGCATTTTTCTAAATTGGAATTTAAGTCATACCTTGAAAACTGTAGAGCGATTTCATTCGATAAATCTTCAGCAAGAGAAAAAACTAAAGAATTCTTATTTGTGAATGTAGAAGAGTTAATCCAATCTTTTTGAAGATCGAGTGATTTTGAAACTAAATTAAACTGCGCAAGTAAACTAACGATTGCGATAATTGTTAAAATTAGAAGAAGGGACATGCCTTTTTGATTTAAATTCATACCTCTACCTTTTCTAACAAAATGATGTTGAATAATATAGTATTAGTTTATAACAAATCGACGTTAATTTACACAACTGTTTAAGTTTTGACATACTAATTTAAAAACACGTATCGTAATGAATCGATTATTTTAAAAGTGAAAAAAAAGAATGGCTTATTATGAAATTGATTTAATACCTGTGAAAAAAAATAACATCCTTAATTGACTCATAATGATTCGAAATTTAATTGATTTTTTGTTAATCGTTTAATTTGCTGAAGACAGTCCTTGATAAATGATTATGTAAAATTTTACCCAGTGGATTTTTTGGAATTGCAATTGGACCATAACAATTAGTAATTTTTTCATAAGGAAGCATTGATGAGTTAAATAATGTGAATAATTGTTGTAGATTTTCAGAATTAGTATTGCCAACTAAAATTAATTGAAACCCATTTCGAGTATCAGGAATGGCGCAAATAGTACATTCATATTGGATTAAATGAGTTGAACATAATCCCTCAAGTTTATTACGAAGTTGAGCAAGATTAACCATTTCCCCATTAATTTTTATTACATCATCTGTTCTAGATAAAATAAAAATATTTTGTCCATCAATATTGGCACAATCTTGAGTTTTAAACCAACCGTTTGAATCAATGGGTGATACCCATGGTAAAGATTTGTCTTCTATTATAGGATAATAACCTTCAAAAAGACATGAGCCTTTTATTGATAGAATGTGATTGATATCAACTTCAGCAGAAATATGATCAAGAATTCTAAGTTTTGGATAATTGAATATTGTACTTTGGTTGGACGGAGTACTTAAAAATGTAGCATTTGATTCTAAACTTTGAATTGATGCTGTGGCTATTTGAGAAGCGGCTTCTGTCATTCCAAAACTAGGTAACAATGGCCAGCCAAGTTTTCTTGCGTTGGAATAGAGTACATGACTTAAACTTGCACCACCAACAATAACAGCACGAAGTTTTGAGGGGGCTCGGATGTTTGCAGCAATGAGATCATAAACTTGTGTTGGAACGAGTGAGGTTAGTGTGGCTTCCGTGTTTTTTAAGGAATCAACATAGTTAAGTGGATTCCATTTGTATTCATTATTCCACAAATTGTGGCAAGGAATATTTGCTTTATAGGAACGATATAAAATACTTAATCCACCCACATGAAAAAGTGGTAAAACATTGAGCCAAGAATCAGAGTTTGAAACTAACAAATGATTATTTACAGCAAGAGCTGAAGCAAAAAAGGCATCGGAAGTAAGTCCAATTAATTTATAACTATTCTGATTCACAGAACTAGTGCCTGAACTCAAAATCCACACCCTAGGTTTATTGTAAGTAACTTCGTGGGACATTGAAATGGATTTCAGATTTTCTCTTAATGACAATGGTAAAGATGGATTTAAATGAATTTGTACTTTATTAAAATCAATTAAAGAATACCAATTGTCTGCCATGAAAGACCCTCCAAAACTTTGGAAAATCCAATGCCATAGGTGTGTTCTCCAGTCCAAGAATAACTTGAATTATCAAACGATAGTCCACACCAAAATTGTTCTAATTGGGTTTGATAAAAAGGGAAATTAAGTCCACAGGTTAAGAGTTGAGTTGGAAAATCGACGAAAAAGGTTTCTGTCGTCCAAAGGGCATGGAGTAAGCCTACTGGGTGATCTAAATAACTGGTTATAACAAATTGATGGGGAGTTTGAATTAATTCTTCTTTCCATTTTATCATGTTATGAATAGCTGGTTTTAACACAAAAACAACTTTGCCAGAAGGTGTTGGTGAGGAGGAGGAATTCGAGTTTTTCCAATTTTGAATTTCATGATCAATTGCTAACGGAATTCCGTTTTCTTCAAGTTGTTTCCATGTATTTTTATCATAAAGACAAGGGTCTTCTATAAATTCAACTTGTTGTCTTGATTTCAATGATAATTTAATCCAGAAAGAGAAAATTTCTTTATTATTAAATAAACTATTGGCATCAAATCGCCACTGTATTTGTGGGTATTTATTTGAAATTTCGTTAATCAATTCAGCAGTTAGAGTTGAGAGTTGAGGCGAAAGTTTGAGTTTCAGGGTTAAAGATGTTGCAGGAAATTTTTTTTCTAAAATATGAGGGGAATAATGACTGTCACTAGTATTGGTAGAAGAAAATTTATTTGATAAAAAGATTTCTAAATCATTAATTGTGGTTAAATTTTCTAAAACTAAAAAATGGTTTTTAATTTCTTTTAAATACTGAATTCCTCCAGCAGAGTTTGTTTTTGCATCTAAATCTCGTTTTGCATATTCAAGAGATAGTTGTGTTTGTGGGGTAGGCTTATTTAACTTTAATAATTGAAGTTGTTCATTGAGCTCAAGATCGCCCAGATTAGGCCAAGGGTGGAGATCTGAATATCCTATTTGTTTGTTTTCTCCTTCGATTGCAAAAAGAACTCCTTTTCCAGAATTTTGTCTGGGAAAATTTGGTGAATAAGGGAGTTGGTAGTGATGAACTTTTAAATTCATTAAACCTCAACATTAATTTTAAAATCGAATTTAACAATAAAATTGGCTTTAGATCAATCATTTATAGATGAAATTGCTCACTTACGTATAATTTAATTAAGGGGAATGAATATCGACATCTGATCCAAGTGCCTCAAGAATTTGTAATATACCAAAAAAAGTTCGATGAATTAGAGTAAACTCAGGTGAAAAAGAACTCATTGTTGTGCTAAAAACTTCTTTAAATAAAATTTTTTGCCCTTCTATGCTAAACCCCGGATGTTGACTAAAATGGAAGGTTTTACAGTTTGTTATTATATTCAACCATTTTTTATAAGGTAATATGATTTGCTCATAGAATTTTTTAATGGATTCCTGATTAGAATTATCAATATTGGCACCCAATTTAATATAAAGTGAAATAATATTTTGAGTAGAAACTTCGCTATCAGGACTCCACAGCTCTTTAAATAACAAAACAGATTCTTGTGTTAATTTTTGAACGCATCCAAAATCAAGTACTGCTAACCGAAAATTATTATGGATCAAAAAATTACCCCAATTGGGGTCACAGTGTAAAATTCGATGTTTAAAAATTGACTCACACAATAAATTCCATACTAATTGACCTATAAGATTTCGATGAATTTGGTCCGGATTTGTTTTTAACCAGTCTTGGATTGAGAGGCCTTCAACATACTCATAAGTAATCACTCTTTGTGAGGAGAATTCAGGATAAACTTTTGGAATAAAAATTGGAGTTGAATTATAAATTTGATAAAATATTTCGGCATAGTTTTTTTCAATGGTATAATCAACTTCTTCACACAATCGGCTCTCAATCGAATTTAATGAATTAAGTATCATCTCTTTACGTGGAAAAGCTTTAAAGAATTTTTTGATTAAATTTAAATCTATGGAAATGGTTTGATCAATGCCTGGGTATTGAATTTTAATGGCGACCATCGTGCCATCTTTTAGTTTAGCTTTATGAACTTGGCCGAGACTTGCAGCAGCAAAAGCCTTATCTTCAAAGTCCGAAAATAGCTCTTCTTTTTCAACATTAAATTCAGTTCTTATCATTTTAGAAACTACAATAGCATTAAGAGGTGGAACTTGATAGTGTGATTGCTTGAGTACTTCAAGATGTTCAGGCTTTAAAAGCCCATTTTGTGAACTAATAAACTGCGCTAGTTTAAGTGCTGTACCTCTAAGTTGACAAAGGCCTTTAAAAATTATTTCTGCAATCTCTTTTTCTTCTGCCGAAGATGATATTGCCTCTTCTGGGAAAAAACTTCGGGTGAGTTTATTTTTTGCTTTATGTGAACCTAATTTTAAAGTGGTTTTAATCAGCACTTTAGATCGTCCCAAAGATTTAAGTTCATAGTCTTGAGGTGTTTTTTTAGACATTTAATGAACTCAATCCGTTAAAAAGATGATTACGTACAAAAAATTGTAATATATCCAGAAGTTTATTAGCAATATTTGTTTTTAGTATTTCTTGTAGTAACAAAATTGATTTATCTATGAGTTGAGATGTGTTGGCATATGAGGGACTTGAGTCCTTAAGCCAATAACATACTATACCTACATAAAAATCCCAAATTAATCCAATAAAAAATTCATCTAAAGGTGAGGTTGGAAAGTCGCCAATTTTTTGACTTTTTATCATGTACTCACGCATAAAGGTTGTAAGAATTTTTTTTTGCTGTGTAACTTCAATGGAGGAATGAATAGAGCTTGTTACAAAAATGAATTTAAAAGATTCTTCGACTAAAGTGCGATTTTTCTCAAGAGCTTCTAATTGTGTTTCCATAAATGATTGAATTTTTTCACAAAAATTTAAATTAATAAATGATGGTTGTGTATTTAATTTATCAATCGTTCTCAGCAGTTCCAGTTCAAAATATCCAAAAACGAGACTCTCTTTATTCGGAAAATAGTTATAGATCGACGGCTCACTAATTTTTGATTCTTTTGCAATTTGTTTTATAGTGGTTGTTTTGTAGCCGACACGATTAAAAACATTGACCGCAGTTTCAATGATGTGTTTTTTATTTTTTACTTTTTGAGCTTGAGAAATTTTCACATAATACCTATCAAGTCATTGTTATTAATTAAATGTGTAATATAAATAGTTATTATTTTATAATCTTCAATGAGATTATTGTTAATAAATTTTAGTTTTGCAAAAATTCACTAAGGCTCAACTTGTCCAGAAAACTCTTTGTTATATTTTAAATAGGCATTTCCCCCTTTGGAAGTTTTTTGATCTAGAGTTCGGAATGAGGAACGAGAGAGCGTAAAGATCACGGGACCGGGTTGCAGATTTTGCAAGTTTTCTGATTTTACGATAATTTGCTTAGTAATTGAATCGTAAGTTCCTATGTTGTTTTCGTTCGTCATGCCATCTGATCTCACTTGATGAACATCTAGACTTATTGTATCTTTCTCTCGATCAAAATTTGCGGCTTCAACATCTATTATAACATTGGAGTGAAGAGAAATTATATTATTAAAATTAGTGGAAATTGCAGCAGGTAAAATATTAAAATTATTTTTGTACTGCGTACCTTCATTGGTGGTCCAAATGATGTTAATGGTTTGTTGATTTCCCGATCTTAATTTCAATGAATAATGAGCTCCATATTTATTATCGAGGATGGCATCTTGATCATTCATTTCAAGCTTACCAGGTTTAACAAGCTCGACAGTCGTACCTGTACTACCCCCGACACGGAATGTGGCATAGATATCTGTTGTGTTAGTATTAGCATCATAATAAATATCATAGGACTGGTGAATATCATCTGAGTGAACTCGATCAGAACCAATTTTATCAGTGGATGCAGAGCAGCCACCTAATATGAAAATTAATATTAAGGTTAAAATTGTATTAGTTTTTGTTAATTTATGTAAAATCAATGTATACCTCCTCTAAAGTTTATTTACTATCTATAAAATAGAATAAAACGTATTAAATAAATAGTAAATAAATAAAAAGTCTAGTTATTCAATTCCTTTTTAACTATGTAACTATCTATTTTAGATAAGTTTTATTAATTTGGCTCACTATTAATGATCAAAAAAGCACCAAAGATTCTCAAAATGATAATCTTTTATACTCTCATTACAATTATTAGGAATAGTCAAATATTTGCATTTTGAAACCTTGTTGCAAGAGAATGTAAATATTTTTCATATGAAGAAAGAAAGTTTAAAAATGAATCTTTTCATTTAATTTTAATTGTGGGATTCCTGTTTATTCTATATTTCTAATATTACTAGTCGAAATCAGAAGCGTCTTCGCAACCCCTGAAAAACCCCTTAAGTTTGGCGCGAAGAAACGTTTATACAAGTGCAAAGCCGAGGCTGAGTAATCCACCAAAGAGAAGATGTAAAAAAGCTGATTGCGCTAAAAATTGATTGTATTGGGCTGAGGGCTCAAGAGTTAGAATATTTTTTAAAATTATGAATGCGAGTGGCAGACTTAATAACGGTAAGATAGCAGCCAGTTTATAACCTTCGGTCCACCAATAAAAATTGAGGAAAAAGGCAAGAGTCATAAGACCTACAATTTCACTGCGAATAAATTTGGGTCCAAAACGAACAGCTAAAGTATTTTTATTGACTAATTTATCACCTGCGACATCTCGAAAATTATTGATGGCAATCAAAATCGTGGCTAAGGCACCGATTTGTAGACCAGCAATGAAGGCCTCCGTGCGCCATTCATTTGAGTGGAGAAAGGTGATTCCACTTACGGCAATAATTCCAAAAAATATAATTACGAAAAGATCCCCAAGGCCATGGTAGGCTAAAGGAAATGGACCGCCCGTATAGGCAAAGCCGCAAAGGAGTGATGATAAACCAATGATCACGATGGGTGTGCCACCCTTAATTGCTAAGGGAATACCAAAAGCTAAGGCCAAGAGAAAAAAGAAACAAGCTAGCAACAGCACGGATTTAAAATTGGCTTTTCCGCTTTGCGTGATTCGCGTGGGACCCATTCGTTCAGACGTGTCCGCTCCTTTTTTGAAATCCATGGCATCGTTGATCAGATTAGTTCCAATTTGAATAAATAGTGATGCTAGTAGGGCACAGGCAGTAATCCAGTTTTCAATGGGGCAACCCAATAACATAGTTAAGGTGGTTCCAACCATAATTGGAACCACAGCGGCTGTGAGCGTTTTAAATCTAAAAGCCAGTAACCAATGTTTTATCATCATTATTATGTATTTAACCCTTAATGGTTTTTAATTTAAGGGAGGCGAGGAAATTTTGAAAAATCAGGCTTACGCTTTTCAACATAAGCTTTTTTACCTTCTTGGGCCTCTTCGCTCATATAATAGAGAAGAGTAGCATTGCCTGCGAGATCTAATAAACCCATTTGCCCATCACAATCCGCATTGAGACAAGACTTTAAACAGCGTAGAGACATAGGTGAATGTTCCAGCATTTCGCGGCACCACTTTAGAGTTTCAATTTCAAGATCTTTTAGCGGAACAATTGTATTAACGAGACCCATTTCTTGGGCTTGCTTTGCATCATATTGTCGACACAGATACCAGATTTCACGAGCTTTTTTTTGCCCGACAATTCGAGCTAAATAACTGCTTCCAAGACCACCATCAAAAGAACCAACTTTGGGGCCGGTTTGTCCAAACTTAGCATTATCAGCAGCAATAGTTAAATCGCAGACAACATGTAAAACATGACCGCCACCAATCGCATAACCAGCCACCATGGCAACTACGGGCTTGGGAAGCTGTCGAATTTGTTTTTGCACATCCAGAATATTAAGTCGTGGAACACCATCTTGACCTACATACCCTTTATCTCCTCGAACTCTTTGATCACCGCCTGAACAAAAAGCATCAGGACCCTCTCCAGTTAAAATGATGACCCCGATATTGGCATCTTCACGAGCAATTTCAAAGGCATCCTTCATTTCGATGACAGTTTTAGGGCGGAAAGCATTTCGTACTTCAGGGCGATTGATTGTGATTTTACCAATTCCATCTTCAGTTCTTTCAAATTTTATATCTTCATAGGTTTTAATGGGAATCCACTTTTCGCTAGAAATTATAGTGGAATTGAATGATGCTGACATTGAACCTCCAAGTTGTTATGGACTTAAATAGAGTCAGTTCGGAGATAGCGAAAACAGATTAGCTCGTTCTTTTTCTGACTGTTATCGTTGCAATTTTTCTCCTTAGCTGCTGGCTAAGGCTCAAAATTGCGCCTCAACAGATCAAAAAATTAACTTCGCAACTCTATTTCCGGTATCTCCGAACTGACTCTAAATAAAAGTTTGTAAAAATCAAACTAATAGCAGATTTTATCAGACTCACAAGGAGTTTTCGGTGCAATATTCCTATTTCGCATTAAGTTTTTTTATGGGAAGCGTAATTGTAGGCATTGGGGCCTATTTAAAACTTCGAAATCATCAATTTTTGCTACAGGCGGGAGAAGAAAAATACCGGATTGTGGCTGATGAAAATATTCGATTGTTGGTAGAAAAATCCAATTTAGAAAAACAAGATGCAGAGTTTCGTATCACCTTAGATACGTTGCGAACTGAGTTGGTGGAGTGTCAAAAAAAGTTGGGTTCATTAGAAACCGATAAAATTCATCTGCTTACTCAAATTCAAAATCAATCTAAGGAGAGCGAGAAACAACACCTGCAAATGAAAGAACAATTTGAAAATTTAGCTCAAAGAATATTTGAAGAAAAAAGCCAGAAATTTGCGGATCAAAACATTGTTTCTTTAAGACAATTGATTGATCCTTTTAAACTTCAAATTAAAGATTTTGAAAAACGGATCGAAGAGAACTACTCCAATGAAAGAGTAGAAAAAGGGACACTAAAGGGCGAAATTAACCGCTTGATCGAACTCAACTTGCGTATGAGCACTGAAACTGAAAATTTAACTCGTGCCCTCAAGGGAGATGTTAAAGTTCAAGGAAATTGGGGAGAATTTGTTCTAGAAAGTATTTTAGAAAGATCAGGTTTGCGTGAAGGTGAAGAGTATATTTTGCAAGGCCAAGGCTTGGGTTTAAAATCTGAAGAAAAGGGTAATTCATTGCGTCCGGATGTTTTGGTAAAGCTGCCTGATGATAAATATCTGGTTGTGGATTCAAAAGTTTCGTTAAAAGCTTTTGAAGCCTACATTAACGAAGACAATCCCGAAGAACAAGTGCGTTTAGCCAAAGAGCATGTGGAGTCTCTTAAAAAACATATTGAAGGGCTTGCCGAAAAAAAATATCATGATTTGAAAGAGCTGGGCTCACCAGATCTCACTTTGTTATTTATGCCCCTAGAGCCCGCTTTCGCCTTAGCCTTTAGGGTCAAGCCAGATCTACTGCAAATGGCTTGGGATAAACAAATTGCCATTGTTAGTCCGACAACGCTTTTGACGACTCTGCGGACAGCCGCAAGCTTATGGAAACAACAAAGACAAAATAAAAATACTTTAGAAATTGCCAAGGCAGGCGGTGCACTCTACGATAAATTTATTGGTTTACTTGAGGGGATAGAGCAAATGGGAGCGAGAATTCGCCAAACTCAAGAATCCTACGATGAGGTATTAAATCGAATGAGTCAGGGCAAAGGAAATTTGTTAAAACAAGTAGAACGACTTAAAGATCTTGGTGCCAAGACTGAAAAGAGCATTGAGAGTAAGGCTCTTGGGCGACAATTGATGATCGATAGCGAAACAGAAAATCTAGTGTAGTTTGTTCGTGTCGCGATAGCGATGAGTTAATTTATTAAAAGAGGGGTTTGAGCTGTATTATTTTTATTATGCTATCGCACTGATTTGTTTATCGCAGGCATCCGTAATTATTAGATGGTCCGCCACAGACCCACTTATTTTAGGTAGCTGGAGATTACTCGGTGCAGGTCTTATTTTGCTGATCTGGAGTAAAATTTATTTACCAATGGAACGAGTAAGGACCACTGACCTTCGCAAGATTATTGCTGCGGGTTTCGCATTTTTTGTTCATTTATTTTCTTATGCCTACTCGGCTCACCATACTTCCATCTCTCATCTAATGCTCATTTTCTCTCTTAACCCTGTGACTACGGCTATTGGTTCGTGGATTTTTTTCAAAGAAAAAATGACGAAGAGGCAGATGGTGTCGTATCTTTTAGCTTTAATTGGAATTTATATTTTGGCTCGAGAGAAACAAGGTACCAGTGAGATTACGGGAGATATGATGGCCCTTGTGGCGGCTACGACATTTTCTGCCTACGCACTTTTAAGTCAATGGGCTCGACGTGATCTTTCTAATTCTATTTTTGCATCACGAATGTATTTGGCTGGCTCATTCTTTTTTTTTATAACGGCAATAGTGTTTGGAAACATGCCACCTGTTGCGGGAAGCACTAGGGGCTGGGTGGCGATCGGTTTACTGACCTTATTTCCTACGCTATTGGGTCATGGTATTTTTACTTTTTCGCTTAAACATATTCCACTTTATATTTTGAGCCTTGGAAAACTGCTCGAACCTGGGTTGGCGGCAATAAGTGCCTATTTATTTTTCGGAGAGAGTGTATCCTCTGCTGCGTTTTTTTCTTCAATATTAATTTTTAGTTCCGTCCTGTTAGTAATTAAAATAAGATAACAAATACTTGTAATTCAATTAAGACACACATGTTCGTAAATTATCCATTGTGTTGACAGGTTTCAGTATTATCTTATTTAATGTGCTGATTGAAATTCATATATGAGGGAGTTTCTATGAGTCATGAGTTTACTCTTTATACTTACTATAGAAGCTCAACTTCATATAGAGCTCGAATTGCACTGCATTTAAAAGATTTAAAATTTACATCTCAACCCATTCATCTTCTGGAGGGTGGGGGACAACAGCATACAGCTGAATATCGTTTGATTAATCCAGCTGGAGAGGTCCCTTCCTTAGTTCATAATGGAAATATTTTGGGTCAATCCTTCGCAATAATTGAATATCTGGATGAATTATTTCCAGAACCAAAACTCTTTCCCACATCACCCCTTGATAGAGCTAGAGTACGGCAAATTTGTGAGCATATTAATTGTGGTATTCACCCTATTGCTAATTTAAAAGTACAACAGTATTTAACCAGGGAATTTGGCATATCTGAAGAACAAAAAATGAAATGGGTCCAGCATTGGATTAAAGAGGGAATGAATGCTCTTGAATTACTCTTAGTTAAAACAGCAGGTGAGTTTGCCTATGGTGATTCACTCACGGCAGCTGATATTTTTGTTGTACCTCAAGTTTTCTCATCTAAGAGATTTGGCGTCGGTTTGGAAGATTATAAGGTGATTCAGAGAGTTTATGAGCGTTCCATGAAAATTGATGCTTTTAACAAAGCCCATCCTCATGTTCAACCTGATACTCCGCCAGAATTATTTGGAAAAGTTTGATTCGTTGAAATTGTCTAAAAGAATTTGATAACGCAGCCCATGAAACTAAAAAACTCCTGGTGCCATTTTTAAAGTCTTTCTATAGTCAGAGCCATGAAATTAGGTACATTAAAATCGACAAAATCTCTTGATGGTGAATTAATTCTAGTTAATCGTGAATTGACCCAGGCTTTGAAAGTAACCGATATTGCATCGAACTTTAGGGAAGCCATGGAAAATTGGGAAGTGGTTAAACCAAAACTAGAAGACTTATATCAAAAATTAAATTTAGGTCAGTGTTCACAAGCTTTTACATTTAACGAAATAGAAGTGGGCGCCTGTGTACCACGAACTTTTTTATTTGCGGATGGTTCGGCTTTTATTCAACATATCAAGTTGGTGCGAATGGCTCGTAAAGCGCCATTGCCTGAAACGCTTGAAACAGTACCTTTAATTTACCAAGGAGAATGCGCGCGATTTTTAGCTCCGACAGAATCAATTCCACAAATTGACTTTAGTCATGGAACGGATTTTGAGGGTGAAATCGGTGTTGTCACAGGATTTGTGCCAATGGGTGCAACTCCTGAGGACTGTTTAAAGACTATTCGCTTTCTATTATTAATTAATGATGTGTCACTACGAGGTTTAATTCCTGCGGAATTAGCACAGGGCTTTGGTTTTTTTCAAAGTAAACCAGCCTCTGCTCTTTCACCCGTATGTGTAACACCGGATGAATTTGGTGAAGCTTGGAATAAGGGTCGAGTCCATCTTCCTCTTATGGTCAAATATAATGGAGAGCTATTTGGCCAAGCCAATGCCAAAGAAATGCATTTTCATTTTGGGCAAATTATTTCACATGTTGCACGGACACGAGACATACAAGCTGGTTCGATCATTGGTAGTGGAACAATCTCAAATGAAGATACTACAGTCGGTTCTAGCTGTATTGTCGAAGTGCGAATGTTAGAGCAAATAAACGCGGGTGAAAGCAAAACTCCCTTTATGAAAGTAGGAGATTCCGTTTCAATGGAAATGTTTAATTCCAACGGAAAAAGTATTTTTGGACAAATTAATCAAAAAGTAATTAAGAAAAACTAATTTTTTAATTCATGTTTTAATAATGACTTCACATAAAATTGACACTCCCTTGACAATATAGGTATTACCATTTGGTAGACTTTCAGAATGTAAGAATTTATTGGGTATAATAAAATTAAATTTAAGTTTTTATTAAATATTGAGTCTGGCACTGTAGAACTCATTGGGTGGATTCATTTTGGTAAATATTACTTAACGAAATTGAAAAAATATTAAATACGTTCAAAATAAGTAGAGGTTTGAGTTGAATATTAGAGTTGGTTATAATCACTTGAAAAATTGGTTGT
>Ga0154020_10000678_pt1 | contig 41573 bp, 40 predicted proteins | sample Klosneuvirus_201_FD_109709 | JGI IMG/M metagenome (GOLD analysis project Ga0154020, IMG submission 109709) | Active sludge microbial communities from wastewater, Klosterneuburg, Austria - Klosneuvirus_20160825_MG | ecosystem: Engineered > WWTP > Aerobic digester > Activated sludge | place... | reverse complement strand
TCCTGTCCGACCTCGAAGCCCAGACGAACGGCCTCCTCCGCGTCGCCGACTTCGTCCCCTCGCCCGCCGCGCACCCGCTCTGCTACCTCGTGACGTACGTGCTTCGCCTCGACGACGGACGCTGGCTCCCGTTCCCGCGCTTCATGGAGGGCACGGACCTCCGCGAGATGCTTGCGGGCATGCTGTACCTCGAGCCGACGGTGCGCATGGAAGAGAAGCTCGGCGACGTGATCAATCGCCTGTGGGCCGGCGAGCTCGTCTCCGACGACGCCGACGCTGTCCTCGCTCGCCTGCGTGCGCTGACCGAGTCCGTGTTCGCGCGCGACCTCGGCGCGAGCGAGCGCTTGCGGCGCGCCGAAGCGAGCGCGAAGGCGATCTATGTCCACGCGCACATGGACGAGGAGACGTTCGACACCGATCGCATCCGCCAGTGCTGCGTCGGCATCCGCGAGCCGGATGGCACGAACATCCCGTCGTGTGCGTACAACACGCTGTATCGCGATCGCGATGCGCGGTTCGCCGCCAAGCCGGCCGCGCCGCTGATCACGCTGGGCCGTGGGCGACGCTAGCGCACCGCCACGACGTGATCGGGTCTACCGCCATGACGCCAGCGGAGGTACCGCCATGACGCCATCGGACCCACCGCCATGACGCCAGCGAGCTACCGCCATGACGCCAGCGGAGCTACCGCCATGACGCCACGGCGCCAAGGATCGGTTGGATCGCGTCGCGAGCGGGATCGAGATCACGATCGACGAACGCATGCGGGTGGGCGCGGTACTCGACAAGGCGATACGCCGGGTGCACGAGCTCATGCGCGGTGACCGACGCGCGCCTCACTCGATCGGCGGGGTCGACACGACCGATGAGCCCGCAGCGTCGTCGGAGATCGACGGGCTCGCAACGCGAGACACGACCGATGGGCCCGCAACGTCGGCGGAGATCGGTGGCTCTTCGAAGCCTGACGTGGTCGACGGGGCCACGAAGCCGAAGCACGCGTGGTGGTGGGTCGCGATCCTCGTCGTCGGCGGCGGTATCGGGCTCTATGTCGCGGCGCCGGACACCGCGGTGCTTCGCGCGGCGTGGGCACGGCTCGCCAATGTGCCGTTCGCGGCGATCGCGATCATCGTCGGCGGCGCGATCGGCCTCGTCGCGACCGAAGCGCTGCGCATCGCGGTGATCGGGCGCCTCGTCGGAGCGCGCGTACACGCGCGCGATGCGTGGGACGCGGCGGTCGCGAACCACGTGATGACCGCGGTGACGCCGCAGGTCGGCCTCGGCGAGCCGACGGTGGCGTACACGCTCGCGAAGCGCGGCGTACCGTGGGACGCGGCGGTCGCGATCCCGTTCGTGAAGTTCACGACGAGCCTCGCGCTCGTGTTCGCTCTCGGCACGGTGCTCGTCGCGACAGGCTTCGGTCCGCATGTGGATTCGTGGAAGACCACGACCGCGATCGTGTGGTTCGGGGGCATCGCCGCGATCACGATCGTGGTGCTCGCGATCGTCTCGAACGAGCATCTCGCCACGCGATGGATCGCGCGCATCGCGCACTGGGCCAAGCGACGGCGCGTGCTCGCGAGCGCCGCATGGCAGATGCGCATCGAGCGCGGCGCGGAGGTCACGCGACGCACCGTCGAGCGGCTCGCGCGCGTTCGAGGTGCAAAAGGCGTCGGCGATGACCGCGTCGGCGATGACCGCGTCGGCGATAACCGCGTCGAGGAAGCCCACGCCGACCGCCACCGTCGCATCTCGCCATTGGCCGCGGCCTTCGCGCTGATCGCGGTGCACCTCGTCTACTACGCGTCGTATATCGCGCCGCTCGTCGGGCTCGCGCTCGTGCTCGGCGATCCGCCGCTCGGCGCGCTGTGTTTGCGCGCGCTCGTCTATCTGTGCTTCGTGTTCGCGATGCCCACGCCCGGCGGTGTGGGGCCCAGCGAAGCGGCGGCCGCGTGGTTCTTTGGCGACCTCGTCGCACCCGCGGACGCGATCGTCATCGTCGTCGTGTTTCGCGCTTCCACCTTTTACCTGCAGCTCGCGATCGGCGCGCTTTACCTGCCGATCCGCAAGATGGCACGATGACCGCCGTGGAGCTGTGGGAGCTCATCCCGTGGATCGCGGCGTTCGTCATGTTCGGCGCGTTCGGCGTCGAAGGCGTCGTCAGCTATTTCTTCCTGCGCGACGGGAAGTACGAGCTCAAGGACACGTTCACGAGCATCGCGATCACCGTCGGGTACGTCGTGGTGCGTATCTTCCTCGGCGCGCTGATCGCGCTGTTGTTGATGGGCGTGTACGAGCTCACACCGCTGCGGTGGTCGATGGAGCACTGGTGGCACTGGCTCGTGCTGTTCGTGCTCAATGACTTTCTGTACTACTGGTCGCATCGTGCGAGCCACACGATCCCGTTCATGTGGGCATCGCATGCGGTGCACCACAACTCGCCGCGAATGAATCTGTCGACGGGGCTACGCAACTCGTGGACCGGCGGCGCGATCGATTGGGTGTTCTTCGTGCCCGTCATCGCCGTGGGATTCCATCCGCTCGCGTTCGGTGTCGTGTTGGCGATCGCGAGCGCGTGGGACTTCCTCACGCACACGCCGTATGTCGGAAAGCTGCCGGTGATCGACTTCCTGTTCAACTCGCCATCGAACCATCGCGTGCATCACGCGAAGAACCCGCAGTACATCGATCGCAACTGCGGAGGCGCGCTGATCATCTGGGATCGGATCTTCGGCACGTATGCCGAGGAGACCGAGCCCGTCGAGTACGGAACTATCGAACCGCCGAAGCGTCCGTATAACCCGTTCTATCTCGAGCTCTACCTCTGGGCGCGACTCTTGACGCCAGGGCGTAGGTCCCCACGCACACACCCGTCGTGATCGCGACGATCACCAGGTACTTCAGCGGCCCCGGAATCGCGACCTGACTCAGCACGACTTGGAGCGCGACGACGACCGGCAAGTGCAGGACGTAGAACCAGTACGAGCCGCGCGAGGCGAGCTGGAGCAGCGGCCGGGGCTTCGCGAGGTAGCGCGTGCAGGCACCGAGGAGAAACACCATCGCGGCGATCGAGAACAGCGCGCTGGCGGCGACCGCGTAGATCGGCGGCGACTCGACGACCGATAGTCCGCGCGCGAGCGTGACGATGACGACCGCGAGGAAGGCGGACGCGATCGCGAGTGCGTGCCAGGCGCGACGTGCGTAGAGCGCGAGCTCGTCGGGGCGCGCGTGGACGAGCCAGCCCCACGCGAAGAAGCCGCCCATGTAGACGAGGATCGGGAGATCGGGAATGAACCCGAGCGGCGTGTTCGTGTGCAGCGCACCGAGATAGACCAGGACGCCGAACGTCATCGCGATCGGGACCGCGAGGACGGGGATGCGGACGCGGACGTGACGGGCGAGCGCGGTGATCACGAGCGCCGCCGCGGACAGCCACAGCAGGTAGTAGAGGAACCACAGATGACCGAGGAAGATCTCGAGCTCGGAGCTCTGGAACTTGGGGATGTTGTCTGCGACGGCGGCGCGCGCGGAGACCTCGCGCCCCCAATCCCAGATCGCGCCGACGACGAGCGAGCACGGCACGAGTGCGATCGCGAGCGGCACGAAGATGCGCAGCGCGCGATTGCGCACGAAGCCCATGACACCGTCGGAGACCAGGACGTGCCGCGAGAAGTAGCCCGCGAGCCAGAAGAACGTCGGCATCGCGAACGCGCGGACGATCCATGCCCACAGATCCACGCCGAGGTTCTGGCTGCGATCTTGGATTGCCCAGCCGATCGGCGTGACCATGAACGACACGGCAGCGTGCGTGGCGACGACGAACATCATCGCGATCGCGCGCGCGGCGTCGAGGCCCGCGTTGCGCGTGCTCGTCATCGCAACGCTGCCGCGATGATGCCGCCGAGCATGTGGAACTCGATGTAGGTTCGCGCGAGGTCGCGAGCATCTGGAAGCGGCGCCGTGTGCTCGTCGAGGCGGACCTCGTTCGTCGTACGAAACGCGAGAGTCTGACCGCGCCGCAGGCGACCCGCCGCGAGCTCGGCGAGGAGGGCAACGTCGGCGATGCCATAGAGCCGCAGATCGCGCGCCACGATCTCGGGCAGAACCCGCTCCGTCAGCGCTTCGATCGAGAGCTCCCAGTCGCCACTCGACAGCAACGACGCGAGAGAACCGGGATTCGCGGACGGCGCCGGCGATGATGGAGCGAGCGGCGCGAGACGTGCGCGAACGAGGAAGGCGCCGCGACCGAGCGCTCCGATGCCGATGGAACGATCGAAGACGGCGATCGCTCCCGTGCCGCCGGCAGGTCGGTGGTCGCGCATCGTCATCAGCTTGCCGCTGAGCCTGCGTCCGATCGGCACGTGCTCGACGGCGCGGGCGAGCACCGCGACATCGACGAGGACCTCGCGATGGCCGCGATCGACCGCGACGATCGTGAACGGCTCGTACCGCGCCGCGCGACGATCGGTGAGTGGCGTGGGCTCGTGCGTGTGCAGATCGATCGACCACGCATGGCCGGACTTGAACACCTCGAGGTGGATCGTGAACGGCGCGGGCCCTTCGGCGAGCCACACGAAGTCCGCGATCGGTGTCTTCGGTGCGCACGCGCGGTCGTCTTCGAGCGTGATCGTCGTGCCATCGATCGCGACGCGTGTCGCCGGATCGTCGACGACGAGGCGATTACTCGAGTTCGCCGCGCGAGTCCCGACACCGGCGAGCGGACACGTCACGCGACCCGGAAGAAACGCGATGTGCGGGCCGCGGAACCTCGACGCTGTCGCGCCCGCAGCGACCACTCAGATGCCTCCGTTGACCGAGAGCACCTTGCCTTGGATGAACGTGTTCTCGAGAGCGACCCACACGATCGTCTTCGCGACCTCCTCGGCGGTGCCGGGCCGGCGCAGCGCGCTGAACGTCTCGTAGTCCTTGCGACGGCGCGCCGCGAGCCCCTGCGAGATACCGCTGTCGAGCGGACCGAGCGCGACGACGTTGACGCGAATGTCGTGCGGTCCCACCTCGTGCGCCACGGCCATCGCGAGCGCGGACAGCGCACCTTGCGACGCCGCGAAGTGCGCCGGCAAGGGAAGCGACTGCGCGCGATCGAGTCCACCGACGAGCACGACATCGCAGCGCTTCGCGCGCGCCGCGATCCACCGGCACACGAGGAACGCGGACTGCACGTTGACCGCCATCGCGTGCTGCCAGGTCGCGAGATCGATCTCGGGCAGCGCGAGCCCGGCGCTCACGCCCGCGCAATGGATCGCGAGGTCGACGTGCTCTTGCGCGTCGAGGAACGCGCTGGTCGCAGCGGCGTCCGCGAGATCGACTCGGAGCGCCGTGTGGCCGAGCTCGGCGGCGAGCATGCGCGCCTTGTCATCGGAGCGGTGATAGGTGAATACCGCGGGCACCGATCGGCGAGCGAGCTCGCGCAGGACAGCGCTGCCGACGGAACCGGTGCCACCGAGAACGAGCGCGCGCTTCACGTCAGATTGCACAAGTACTCCAGCTCTTCGTCGATCGCAGCGACGAACGCGTCGAGGGTTGCTTCCTCGATGGTGAACCGCGGCAACACGCGCAGGATGCGCCAGTCGTGACCGCACGCGAAGCAGTAGAAGCCACGCTTGTACAAGCGATGGCACGCGAGCACGCCGATCGTCGGCTGATCGACGAGCGCATCGATGCCGAAGTGCTCGAACGAGAGCCACGGATGATCCGACGGTCGCAGCTCGATCCCGACGAGGAGCCCTGCCCCCTTCACGCGCACGAACAGCTCGTGCCGCGACAGCGTCGCTTGCAGCTTCTCGCGGAACGCATTGCCGACGCGGCCGACGCGCGCGATCAGATCGTCCGTGAGTAGGTCCAGCGCGGCGAGCGCGGCGACGCAGACGAGGGCCGATCCGCCGAACGTGGTGTTGTGCGCTTCCGCCGACGCGTAGTGCTCGCCGTACGCGCGCTCGAACAGCTCGGAGCGCGTCAGCATGCCGCTGATCGGAACCAAGCCACCACCGAGGTGCTTGCCGAGGATCAGCGCGTCGGGGCGACGCGGCCACGTCTCGCTCGCGAGGAAGCGTCCGGTGCGGCCGAGGCCCGTCTGGATCTCGTCGGCGACGAGGAGCGCGCCGTGCTTCTGCGTCAGCTCGCACGCAGCCTCGAGGAAGCGCGGCGACACGGTGCGAACGCCGCCCTCGAGCTGGATCGGCTCGAGCACGACCGCGGCGACATCACCGCCGCGAAATGCCGTCGCGAGTGCGTCGAGATCGTCGAACGGAATCGGCCCAGCGCTCGGCACGTGCGGCCCGAACGGATCCTTGAACATGCCGGGCTTCATCAGGGCGCAGCTGCCCATCGTGGTGCCGTGGTACGCGCCATCGAGCGAGATGATCCGCGGCTTCTTCGTCGCCGCGCGCGCGAGCTTCATCGCGGCTTCGACGGCGCCGGAGCCCGAGTTCGCGAAGAACACGTTGTCGTAGACACCAGAGCGCTCGCATAGCCGCTGCGCGAGGAGCCCGGCGTATGGATTGACGCGACACGGGAACCAGTTCGGCGAATCGCTCGCGAGGAACTCGGTGACAGCGGCGGTGATCGCGGGATGGCGATGACCGAACGTCTGCGTGCCGTGAAAATCCTCGACGGATCCGCGCGGCTCGACGAGCTTCCCGTCGACGACGCTCTTGATGCGCGTGGGCTCGCCGAGTAACTCCGCGCGCAGCGTGACGAGTGGGTTCACGTAGCGCCGGTATGCTTCGTAGCCCTCGCGGAGCATCTGCTCGGTGTTCACAGGCCTCCGTCCGCCACGATCTTCGCGGCGGCCATGAACGAATTGTCGTCGGAGACGAGGAACGTCGCGATCTGCGCGACCTCCGCGGCCGTACCCAGGCGACCGAGCGAGGCCTGTGCGACGTACTCCTGCACGCGATGCTTCGGGAGCATGCGGGCGAGGCCGCAATCGAGGAGCCCCGGCGACAAGAGGTTCACCTTGATGTTGTAGCGACCGACCTCGCGCGCGAGCGCTTCGGTCATGCCGCGCAACGCGGACTTCGCGGCCGCGTAGTGCACGGGAGCTTCGATCACGCGCTCGGAGGCGAACGAGCCGATGTTCAAGATGTGGCCCGTCTTCGCGCGGATCATCGAGCGAAGCACCGCGCGCGACCACAGATACGGGCCCTTCACGTTCGTCGCGATCACCGCGTCGAAGTCCGCTTCCTCGAGGAGCGCGATCGGCAGGATCTGCGTGATGCCCGCGTTGTTGACGAGCACGTCGATGCCGCCCCACGCCTTACCGATCGCCGCGACGGCATCCTTCACGTGCGCGCTGTTCGCGACATCGCCCTGGAACACGAGCGGCTCGCAGCCTCGCGCCTGGAGGGAGGCGCGGGTCGACTCTGCGTCCTGCGTGTCCGTGCGGTACGTGAACGCGATCTTCGCGCCCGCATCGGCGAATGCCTCGCACATCGCGCGACCGAGGCCGCGCGAGCCACCGGTCACCACACAGCGCTTGCCTTCGAGACGGCGCGTCATCGCAGCACCGGCAGCGTGAACACGCGCTGTCCGCCGGAGCGAGTTCCCCACTGCGCCGGAGCCACGTTGAACTTCGCTTCCTTCTCCCGGTACAGCACGTTGTAGTTGCAGACGGGAATCGTCGAGCCGTCCGCGTAGCAGTTCGAGTCGCAGCAATCGATCGTGCGCTCGACGTCGAACGTCTCTTCGTCCATGTGGGAGTGCACGTAGACCGCCTTGATCGCCTTCTCGCCTGCGCGCAGCGATTGCTCGCGAGGCAGCGACATCGTGTCGACGAGCGCGCGCAGAAGTCGCAGCGTGCGCTGAGCGTCCGCATCGTCGTCGGGAGCGTCCGCCCACAATCGATCGATCGCGCCTCGCAGCGATTCCTCGAGGCGCGGCGATGGTTCGAGATAGAGACGATCCGAGAGCGCTTCGTACAGCTCGCTCGCCGGAAGGAAGCGCGTGAACGGAATCGGCGCGCCGCCGTCGGGATCGATCAGCAGATACGCGATCTGGTAGCAGAGCGGATGCGCACACGGCGAGGTCACGAAGTCCGACGGGCGCAGCAGCCCGTGCGTGTGCTTCTCGATCTCCTCGAGCACTTCGAACATCGAGATGCGACCGGAGCGCTGGAACGTGGTCCCGCTCTGCCCGGTGAACGTCATCGTGTGCACCTCGAGATGGCGCACCGCGGAGCTGTGCATACCGAAGTCGATGATCTTGCCGATCTCGTGCTCGTTCACCCCGCGCGTCATCACCGGGATCAGCGTGACGTCGACGCCGTGCTTCTCGCACAGCCGCATCGCCTCGAGCTTGAGCGCGAGCATCTGCGCGCCCTGCATGAGCTGATCGGTGTGCGGATCGAACGTGTCGAACGATAGCGCGATGCGCGCGTTGTACGCGCCGAGCCGCTCGACGAACGCCTCGTCCTTCGCGAGCTTGATGCCGTTAGAGCACACGGTGACGCGATGGATGCCCTGCTGCTTCGCGAGCTCGAGCATGTCGAACAGCCGCGGATGCAGCGTGGGCTCGCCGCCGGTGAGGTTGATGAGGTCGAGCTCCGCGCCGTGATCCGTGCGCAGGTGTTGGAGCACCATCGCGAAGTCTTCGACGGGCATGTGATACGCGTCGTCGTTCTTGTTGTGCACGTAGCAGATCGGGCAATCGAGGTTGCACGCGCTCGTGATCGTCACGACGGGCAGCCGGACCTTCTGCGTGTGCGCGGTGCACGGGCCGCAATCGAACGGGCACCCGTCGACGACGTCCTTCTTGAACACGCGAGGCGGCGTGAACTGCTGTTTGACCTCGCGCGTCTGCTCGTACCAGTCGACGCTCGTGGACAGCCGCACCTCTTGCGCGCCGTGCTCGGCGCACGACTTCTTCATCCACACCTCGCCGCCGACCGCGACGACGGACGCGGAGACCGCCTCCTTGCACGATCGGCAGAGACTCGTCGTCGTGTGGAGCAGACGTTCTGTCGTCACACGGTCCGCCCATCGCGTTTACCGATCACCATGTTCGCGAACGTCTGCACGCTGAACAGCGTGAGGATCGTCGACGGACGCAGGCCCGGCGTGATGCGATCGCGCGCCTCGGGCATCAGCTCCTTCAGGCGCGCCAGGCCTGCCTCGGAGATCACGCCATTGGGCGCGAACTCGTCCTGCGACATGTCTCCGCGCGACGCGCGTTCCATCTCGCCGCGCGTGATCTCGATCCCGAAGTCGCGCTCGAGGCGAAACACGATGTCGAGGAAGTCGAGCGACTCCGCGCCGAGATCACCCATCAGCACCGACTCGATCTTCACTTCGTCGAGCTTGCGGCCGAGCGATTCGGCGACGACCTTGCGGACGGCGTCTCCGATCTCCGCATCCGAGAACTGCTGCACGTTGGCGACTGCTGCTTCACTCATGATTCCTCCTCGATCCACGTGACGACTCGATCGAGCGGTTTGCGACCGCGCGCCGGAGTCTCTCCCACTGTTGGATGTCCGAGCGCGATCGCACCCACCATCCGCCACGGTTCTTCGATGCCGAGCAACGCGTGAATCTCTGCTCGCGCCACCATCGGTCCGGCCATCATGCACGCGCCGAGCCCCTCCGCGTGCGCCTGCAACAGCAAGCTCATGATCGCCATGCTCGTCGACACGCGCTCGGCTTGCATCGCCGACGCCGTCGAGAACTTCGTCGGGTCACCGCCACCGGACGCGATCAGATTCGCGATCAGATCGGGGTACTCGCGGTACTGCGGAATGACGATCACCTGCGCGGCCGCGAGCGGCTCGTGGAAGAAGTCGCCGTAGTTGCCGAAATCCTCGGCGTGGTGACTCTTCGCGATGATGTCCTTCATCTCGGCCGTCTTCGCTGCAACGGCGTCGACGATCTTCTGGCGCATCGCCGCCGCCCGGACCACCGCGAAGCGCCACGGCTGGCGGTTCGTCGCCGACGGCGCGGTGATCGCACCCTCGAAGATGCGGTCCAACACGTCGCGCGCGACCGGCTCCGTCGTGAACGTTCGCACGCTGCGCCGCGAGCGCAGCCACTCGAGCATCTCGGGTCCGGTCATCGGTCTTGTCATTCGAGCTTGAACCCTCCGTCGACGTTCCACACCTGGCCGGTCACGTAGCTCGCATCGTCGGACGCGAGGAACGCGACCACCTTCGCGACCTCGGCGGGCGTGCCGAGCCGCTTCATGAGGATTCGCTTCGCCAGCTCGTCGGGCGCGATCGCCTGGAGCTCGGCGGTCATCGCCGTATCGATGATGCCCGGCGCGACGGCGTTGACGCGGATGCCGCGCGGCGCGAGCTCGACGGCGAGTGATCGCGTGAACGCCTCGATCGCGCCCTTGCTCGCGGCGTAGTTGCTCTGTCCGCGTCCCGGACGCTGCGCAGCGACCGACGACAGCGTGACGATCGTGCCCGCGCGCTTGCTGATCATGCGCCGCGCGGCCTCGCGACAGCACGCGACGACGCCGCCGAGGTTCGTCGCCATCACGTCCGTGAAGTCCGCGGGCGTGCTGGCACCGAGCAGCGTGTCGCGCGTGATACCCGCGTTGCACACGAGCACGCCCAGCGTGCCGAGCGCGTCGAGCTCCGCGAACATCGCGGTCACCGCAGCGGCGTCGGAGACATCGGCCTTGAACGCGCGCGCACCGGGACCCGCGGCGGCGACGGTCTCCGCCGCAGCGGCGTCGTCGGAGCGATAGTTGACCGCGACGACGAAGCCGCGCTTGCCGAGCTCGATCGCGATCGCGCGGCCGATGCCACGCGACGCGCCGGTGACGAGCGCGACGGTCACGCTGCGGCCTCCACGCACATCGCGAGCGTCATCATGCGGCCACCTCGACGCGAACGGCGGATGCGAGCTCGGGTGCGCTCGCGTGCAGTCCGATCGCGACGGGAACGCGTAGCTCGGCGAGCGCGACCGCTTGTACGAGCGCCGTCGCGGCGCCGAGCTGTCCGAGTGCGTGTGCGACGGCGATATAGGCATCTCGATCGCCATCGCCGATCGCGGCGGCACACCGCGCGAGCGCATCTCGCCCCGCCCCATCGCGCACGCTGACGAGTCGGCGGCCATCGCCGCGCATCGCGCTCGGGTCATCGACGCGCGTCGCCCGCGAGTCCTCGGCGCGCACGAGCACGATCGCCGCGGCGGCTTCGCCCGGCACGAGGCCCAGCGCCGGCCAGTTCCGCGCGCCGAGCTCGACGAGCGTCTCCGGCTCGAGCAGCGAGTCATACGCGACGACGAGCGCCGCATCGATCGCACCTGCATTCAGCGCGCGAATCGCCGACGCGAGTGCCTGCGCCCCGGCGTTGCCGCCACCGAACGTCGCGCCCTCGCCGCGCAGGTCGAGCTCGGCCGATGCGAGCGCGTGCACGTTGTTCGACAGGTGACGCAGCATCCAGTACGGGTGCACCGACGACAACCCACGCTCCCACATGCGCTCGCCATCGTCGCGCTGGTCCGCGAACGCCGCGATCATGTCGTCCCAGTGCGCGCGGAGTCCGCCGACGCCACTGAACAAGCCCACGCGAGATCCGCCGGCGATCCCCGACGCAGCGAGAGCGTCGGTCGCCGCTTCGAGGCCGAACAAGCCCATCCGCCGCAGGAAGCGGCTATTGCGCGAGCGCGCGGGCTCGCCGGGAATCGGCGCGATCGTCGTGCAGACGTAGCCGCGCGCGTCCGCGATCGCCGCGCGCTCGCCGGCACGCACGCGCGCGATGACGTCGGGGACGCTGGCGCCGAGCGAGGTGCGCCACGCGCGCGCGATCATCGCGGCATTCACGCGGACCTCCGTGCACGCGTCGCAAAGTGCCTCGATGCCATCATCGCGGCCTCCCGAGGACGACGCTCGCGTTTTGTCCGCCGAAGCCGAACGAGCTCGACATCACGGCGTCGACACGCGCGGAGCGGGGCTGCTCGCCGATCACGTCCACATCGCACTCGGGATCGCGGACCCGATGGTTCGCGGTGCCCGGCAGGATGTCGCGCTCGAATGCGAGCAGGCTCGCCGCGATCTCGATCGCACCCGACGCTGCCATGAGGTGGCCGACCGCGCCTTTGATCGAGCTGACCGCGACGCGGTTCGCGTGCTCGCCGAGCGCGCCGTGGATCGCTTTGCACTCCGCCGGATCGTTGAGCGGCGTGCCAGTGCCGTGTGCATTGACGTAGCCGATCGAGCTCGCGGGAATGCCGGCGCGCGCGATCGCCTTCTCCATGGCACCGCGCGCGGCGGCACCATCGGGCCGCGGCGCGGTCGCGCGATACCCATCCTGCGTGCTGCCCCAACCGAGAATTCGCGCGCGCACGCGAGCACCTCGCGCCCGTGCGCGATCCTCGTGCTCGACGACAAACACCGCCGAACCTTCGCCGATCACGAGGCCATCGCGATCGCGATCGAAGGGCCGACACGCATCGAGCTCGTCGCGCGGCGACGGTGCACCGAGCCGGCACATGCCGCCGAGGCCGAGCGGATTGACCATCGAGTCCGCCGCGCCGCACACGACGATGTCCGCGGCGCCGCGCTCGATCAGGCTCGCCGCGTGCGCGACGGCGAGTGCTCCCGCCGCACAGGCGGACGCGTTGACCGTCGTCGGCCCGCGCAAGCCGAGCAGCTCGTGCACCGCGCGCGACGTGAGGTCGACCGGCGATCGATAGCGCACGCCCGTCGGCGATCCGCGATCCCACGCGATCGTCCCGTTCGCATAGATTCCGCCGAAGTCGTCGAGCAACGCCTGCTCGAGGCCGAGCGCCAACACGAGCGAAGCATCGCGCTCGTCGTCGCCGCACGTCGCGTCGCGCCACGCCTCGCGCGCGGCGAGGAGGCCCCACGCGATCTTGCGATCACGCAGTGCACCGGCATCGCCGAGCCGCGCTGCGATCGCCGCGTGATCGATCGCGTCACCGAGCCACGCGCTCTCGACGCGCGGCACCGGAACCTCGCCCGCGACGTGCGTCGGAAACGTGGACGCATCGAAGCTGCGAATGCGCGAGATACCACTGCGCCCCTCGGCGAGGCCATCGAACAACGCACGCGCACCGATGCCGAACGCGCTGACGACGCCAACGCCAGTGATCACCGCGGTCATGGGCGACCTCGGTCGCCGAATTCGCGTCGCGCGATCACGCCGCACCTCGCGCGAGCTCGACCACGCCCGGATCCCCGTCGACGCCGAGCGTGAGGACGAGAGCGCGCCCGGGCGTGGCACGCAACGCGTCCACCGCCGCGATCACGGCCAGCGCCGGGCTCGCTGCGATCGCGTCGCCGCACTCGGAGCTATCGATCACCCGCGCCGCGAATCGAGCTGCGAACGATCGCAACGCGTCTGCCGCTGGTGGCCCCCACGGCGCGATCACGACGACATCGGGCCGAAGGTCGGCCTCGTCCGCGGGCCGGACAGCAGCAACTCGTGCGGCCACCTCCGCACCGGGGTTGCGGTTGGCGAAAGTGCTGGCCGGGGACGAGCTTGCTGGTGTCTGCAATGTCGCATGCCATGCATGCCGGCCATGCCGGACACGCGAGGCGCGCCGCGCGCGGGCGAGAGCGTCCTCGATCGCGACGGCGATGGGGCGATCACGACCGCTCGCGTGCGCGCAGCCTTCGATGACGACGTCTTCGCTTGATGACGACGGCGCCAGCGCGACGAGGGCAGCGGCGTCCATCGGCACCATGCGCGCGGCGAGGTGTCCGTCGCGTGCGAGCTCCGCGAGCGTCACCGGATGCGTCGCCACGTCGGCACCGCCTGCGATCGCGAGCGGGCAGTCACCCGATGCCACGGCGTGCAGCGCTTCGGCGATCGCCGCGATCGTGCCCGCGCCACGCGAGAACAATGCGCCGTTCGGACCGCCGAGCCCTTCGAGGATCGCGCCGTGGCACATCGTGAAGTTGTTCATCAGCTGGAACGCGAGCAGCGGATTGCACGCGGCGAGGCCGCGATCGCCGAACGCGGGCAGCGAGAACGCGCCGTCGACGATCGAGGCGTCGAGCAGCGCGGTGACATCGTCGAGCGAACCGGCCGAGCCGCCGACACCGAGGTAGTAGCCGACATGCGCGCGAGCCTCGGGAGAGACAGCGAGCGCATGCACGATGTCCGCGAGCGCGAGCGCGGCGAGGTACGCGGAGCGCGACATCATCTTGCGCGCACGCGGCGACGCGAGCGCCTCGTCGACGGGCGGCGCGTCGAGTCCGTAGGGACCACGCGACGCCACGTGCGTGATCGCCACGCGCATCACGCGACACCTCGCATCACGAGACACGAGTTCGCGCCGCCGAAGGCGAAGGAGTTCGCGAGGACCGCTTCGATCGGTGTGCGCGTCGCGCGACCGATCACGTGCGGCACGTTGCACGCCGGATCCGGCGACACGAGGCCTGCGGTCGGCAACACCTCTTGCGCGGTGATCGCGTGATGCGCGTACAGCGCGCCGAGCGCGCCAGCACCAGCGACCCAGTGTCCGAGCGCTCCTTTGCTCGACGACACGAACGCGCGATCGGCGGATGCGCCGAGCACCGCGCGAATCGCGGCGACCTCGATGCGATCGTTGAGCGGCGTCGATGTTCCGTGCGCTTGCACGTAGCCGATCGCGCTCGGATCGACGTTCGCGTCGCGCAGCGCGGCCGACATCGCGCGCGCGGCACCGTCGCCTTCGGGATCGGGCGCGGTCAGATGATGCGCGTCGAGCGAGCGACCGACACCCGCGATCTCGACGGTGGCATCGCCGCGATCCGCGGACAGCACGAGCATCGCGGCGCCTTCGCCGACGATGAAGCCGTCGCGATGGGCATCGAACGGGCACGAGATGCCGCGCGGGCTGAGGATGCCGAGCAGGCCGAAGCCCGCGAGCATGAGCGGGTCGACGTCCGCGCCCACGCCGCCGCAGATCGCTGCATCGATCTCGCCGATGCGGATCGCGCGAACGGCCTCGACGATCGCGGCGCTGCCCGACGCGCATGCGAGGGACACCGTCGAGACAGGGCCGTGCGCGCCATGCTCCTCGGCGAGCGCGGCGGCGACCGCGGAGGGCGAGAGCACGGATGCATCGATGCGATCCGCGAACGGGCGCGCGTCGCGAGCGAACTGCGCGTGGTCGAACGCGCCCGACGGGCCGCGTGCCGCCCGCGCGAGACCGAGCACCGTCTGCCACCGACCGCGTCCCGATTCGGCGCCGATGAACACGCCGAGGCGCGAGGGAGCGACGTCGACGCGAGCGCGCTCCCGAGCTTCGCGCGCGGCGATGCGCGCGTAGGGCAGACGACGATCCTCCTCGGGAAACGACTCGGTGATCGCGGCCGCATGGTGCGATGGAAAGCCCGTGGCATCGAACGTCGTGATCTCGCGGATCGCGCACGCACCGTCGGCGAGCTGCGCGACGGTTGCCGGCCACGTCGATGCGAGCGGCGTGAACGCGCCGACCCCGCGCACGTACACGCGCCGTCGTGCCGTCATGGCTCCTCGGCCGACCCCGTGAGCCAGATGTTCAAGTACTCGCGACGCTTCGCGAGGATCGCGGGATTCGTGACCTGCGCGAACGCGAACGAGAGTTGTGCCTCGGCGACGACCTTGCCTTCGCTGCGCGCCCACGCCTGCGCTTGGCCCCCGTCCTCGGTGACCCGCTCGACGCGTGCTTCGAGCTCGAGCCGATCACCGGGGCGCACGACGTGGCGGAACTTCGCGCGGTCCGCCATCGTGAGCAGCGCGTGGAGATCGTGGCGACCGCGGTCGCGCATGGTGGCTTCGAGGAGAACACCCGACAGCTGCGCCATCGACTCGATGATCAATGCGCCGGGTAGCACCGGAAATCCCGGGAAGTGATCCGCGAAGATGTCGTCCGAAAGCGACACGCACTTGATGCCGCGCGCGACTTCCGGCGGCGAGAGCTGCGTGATGCGATCGAGCAGGATGTAGCGCACGAACCGGGGCAGCCTACCAAAACCTCGACGAGGTCAGTCCGGAGCGGGTCGGCAAGTAGAGGCAGTTGGATGCATCCACCCCTCGACTCGTGCGACGAAGAGGCATGGGCGAAGTGGTCGCAGACATCTTCCGCACGGGGTTCGCGGAGTTTCGTCAGTTCGTGAATCCGTTGATCGCGGAGCGAGCGCGTCTCGCACGCGAGCCGATCGAGTTCACGCGCGTCGCGGGTGGTGTCTTGCACGATGCGCGGGGAGTCGCGTACGAAGACCTGCACGGCACGCAGATGCTCGGGCACCGCAACGCACGCGTCGCGGAGGCCATGCGCGCATTTCTCGACGGAGATGCACCGAACTGGTTCCCGTCTCGCGTCAATCCGTGGGCGGGCCGGCTCGCGCGCCGACTGTGCGAGCGCAGCGGCTACTCCAACGTCTTCTTCGGCATGAGCGGCGCCGACGCCGTCGAGGCGGCGCTCAAGATGGCGCGTGCGGCCACGCGTCGACCGCGGATCGTCGCGCTCGACGGCGGCTATCACGGCTGCACGTTCGGCGCGGTGTCGTTGATGCACGACGGCCCATTGCACGATCCGTTCGGCCCCCACTTGCCCGGTGTCGTGAAGGTGGGCTTCGACGATCACGATGCCCTCGCGCGCGAGCTCGCGGTCGGCGACGTGTGCGCCGTAGTCGTCGAGCCGATCCAAGGCGAGGGCGGCGTGCGCTCGATGTCGCCGCGGATGATCGATGCCGCGTGCGAGCTCACCGCGCGCCACGGAGCACTGCTCGTCGCCGACGAGGTGCAGACCGCGCTCGGGCGCAGCGGACACTTTCTCGCGAGCAGCACGTGGCCGCGCAAGCCCGAGGTCGCGCTCCTCGCGAAGACCCTCGGCGGCGGCATGATGCCGATCAGCGCGATGCTCGCCGAGCGCGAGATGTTCGAGCGCGCGTACGGCGAGAACTTCTTCATCGGCGAATCGCACAACACGACGTTCGGCTACAACGGACTCTCGTGCGTCGCGGCGCTCGCCACGCTCGAGCAGCTCGACGATGCGCTGATCGCCAGCGTCGGTCGCCGTGGCGCCGCGTTCCAACACGCGCTCCACGAGGCACTGTCCGGCAATCCGCTGTATCGCGAGACCCGCGGCGCGGGCTTCATGATCGGCGTGGAGCTCGTGCACGCGCCGCACCCGTGGCTGTCGTTCGAGCACTTCGGCCTCCCCGAGCTCGCGCACATGCCGACGATCGGCCCGCTCCTCTGCTATCGCCTGTATGCACGCGGCTTCTTCGCGTTCGTCTGCGGCCACGATTGGCGCGTCCTTCGCCTCCAGCCGCGCTTCGACATTCCGGATGAGAAGCTCGCCGAGTTGGCAAAGGCGTGCCGCGAGGAGCTCGACCACCTCGCGCAGCTCTCGTAGTGGTAAGAAGGCCGGCGATGGAGTGCACGACTTGCAACACGACGCCGGCACGTCCGGATCGTCCGCACACGTTCTTCGCCCACGAGCAGGACACGTGTCCGTCGTGCGCGACCGCGATCGAAGCGCGCGTAGTGCTCCGCGACGGCAAGGTCGTGCACCTGTTGCGCTGCCTCGCGTGTGGCCCGCAAGAGCGCGTGGTGTCCGACAACGCGGATGCGTGGGTTCGCTCGTTTCTCGATCGCGGTGTCGTTCCCGACGGGCTCGTCGGTGATCATCTGTTCAAGCACACCACGTCGACATGCCCGGGCTGCCTCGCGCTCGTGACGGCCCAGGTCGTGATCCGCAAGGACCGCGTGTTCTTCCTCAAAGACTGCGATCGCTGCGGTCCGTCCGAGGCGCTCGTCTCCGAGGATGCGAACTACTACGTGAAGGCGTACTCGTTCGCCCGTGCCGGCACGCAGCCGCTGAAGTTCCGCAACGACGTCGAACACGGCTGCCCCACGGACTGCGGCACGTGCGACGACCACGAACAGCACACGTGCCTGCCGATCGTCGAGGTCACGGACCACTGCAACCTCGAGTGCCCGATCTGCATCGTCGACAACCACGACTCGAAGCACATGGAGCCCGCGACGTTCGCGAAGATCGTCGATGGCCTCGTCGAGGCGGAAGGCGCGTGCGAGTCTCTCGCGCTGTCGGGCGGCGAACCGACGAGTCATCCGCAGATCCTCGAGCTGCTCCGCATCGCGACGAGCCGATCGGAGATCGGACGCGTCGTCTTGATCACGAACGGCATCCGGCTCGGCAAGGATCGCGAGCTCGCGCGAGCGATCAAAGACATGGGCGTGTACGTCGGGCTCCAGCTCGACGGCTTCACCGCCGACGTTCACCTGAAGATCCGCGGCAAGGATCTCGTGAAGGAGAAGACCGCCGCGCTCGCCATCCTCGCGGAGCTCGACATTCCGACGCAGCTGATCTTCGTCGCGACGAAGGGCGTCAACGATCACCAGATCGGCCAGGTCGTAGAGCTGTTCCTGTCGGCACCGCACTTCCTGTCGCTGAACTTCCAGCCCGTCGCGTACACGGGTCACGGCGGTGGCAACTTCGGTCACGATCCGAACGATCGCCTCACCATCCCGGGCGTCATCAAGCGCATCGACGAGCAGACGAACGGCAAGGTGAAGTACCAGGACTTCTTCCCGCTGCCCTGCTCTCACCCGCAGTGCGTGTCGCTCACATACCTGCTGCGCCTCGACGACGGCACGAGCGTTCCGTTCGCGCGCTTCGTCGACTTCGAGAAGCACGCGACGCTGCTGCGCTCGTCGGCCACGCTGCCCGCGACACCCGAAGTCGAAGACGCACTCGCCGACGTGATCCACGAGGTGTTCGCGCATCAGGACGAGATCGATCGCGGCCCCGAGATCCTCGCCGCTCTGCGCCGCTCGCTCGACGAGATGTTCCCCCGCAAGCCGCTCGAAGCGCGCGAGACGTTCCGCGTCAGCGAGCGCCAGAGCAAGTCGATCTTCTTGCACCACTACATGGATCGTCACGACTTCGATCTCGAGCGGCTCCGCAAGTGCTGCCACCACTACCCGCAGATCGACGGTCGGATCATGCCGGCCTGCGGCTTCAACATGTTCCACCGCGGCGCGGCGAAAGGCCCGAACACGCCACGCGCGAAGTTCGGACGCGCGCCGTTCTCGCTCCCCGTGATCGGCTAATGCTCCTCGCGGGCCGCATCGCATTCGTGACAGGTGGCTCGCGCGGGCTCGGACGCGCGATCTGCACGACGCTGGCGCGCGAAGGCGCCTTCGTCGCGTTCAACTACGCGCGCTCCGATGCGGACGCCGACGCCACGCTCGCCGCGATCACCGAAGCCGGCGGCCGCGGCTCCGCGCACAAAGTGTCGGTGCTCGATCGCGCCGGACTCGTCGCGCTCGCCAAGGCGCTCGACACCACGCACGGCAAGATCGACATCCTCGTCAACAACGCCGGCTTCGGCCAGGTCGTGCCGCTCGCGCTGATGGAAGAAGCCGATTGGGACGCGATGCTCGACACGCACGTGAAGGGTGCGTTCCTCGCGACGCAAGCGGTGCTTCGCGTGATGGTGCGCGAGCGCTACGGTCGCGTGATCAACGTGGGCTCGCTCGCGGGCGTCAAGATGATGCAAGCGCCCGTGCACTACGCGACGGCCAAAGCTGCGCTGAAGGGATTCACCGAGTCGCTCGCGAAGGAGATCGGTCGCTACGGCATCACGGTCAACTGCGTCGCGCCCGGCATCCTCGACGAGGGCGTGAGCGATCACCTGCCACCGGCGCGCAAAGAAGAGTACCTGCGGCACTGCGCGGTTCGGCGCGTCGGCCGGCTCGAAGAAGCGGCAGACATGATCGCGTTCATCGCGTCCGAGCGCGCGAGCTACACGAACGGCGCCACGCTCGTCGTCGACGGCGCGGTGTGATGCGCGCGTGTCGGTAATCGACGACGATCCGATCGCGAGCGTGTTGAATCCCGACGACGAGGCCATCGCGCCCGTGTCGAACAACAAGGTCGCGAACCACGGACCGATCGATGCCGGTCCATGCATCGCGAGCGACGTCGTCATCGCTCCCGGTCCACGCATCGCGAGCGAGGTCACCTTCGGTCCTGATTCCTGTCTCGTGTCCGATATCGGGGCCGTCGAGATCGAGCTGCCAGCGGGATTTGTCGTCGTCGATCTGCCGGTAGCGCACGGCGAGGACGTTCACGAGGTAGGTCGTCGCGCAGCGGCGGCGGCGATCGCGATCGTCGCGCCGGGCTCCACCCTCGCCTACGACGGAACGCGTCCCATCGTGTCGAGCTGCTTCCAGGAGAGCGTCGAAAGCTGCGTATCGATCACGCACACTCGCGGTCGTGCGATCGCGATCGCCGCGCGCTGTACTCGGCTCGGTGTCGACCTCGTCGACCACCGTGACATCGCGCGCATCGAGCGCCTCGCACCGCGCTACCTCGCCGACGAGCGAGCGCTCCTCGCCGATGCGAGCGAGACACGCGATGCCAGCGAACGAGATGCACACGAACATCGTCATGCGCAGTGCTTCGCCGCGAAAGAAGCCGCGCTCAAGGCGCTCGGGCTTGGCCTCCTCGACGGCGGCGCGTTCGATCGCGCGTGGCCGGTTCGCGTGGTCTCGCTCGATCCACCGCGACTCGCCGGCGCCGACCTGACGCTCGTGCTCGGCCGTGCGGGCGCGTCGACGATCGCCGTCGTGTATCGCTAGGCCGGATCCGCTATCGAATGTCGACGGTCGTGGCATTGCTCGGCGCGCTCGCGTAGCCGAGCACGCGCCCGCTCTCGACGACGCGCCACACGTGGCCGACGTACGTGTCTTGCGTGTAGAGGTTCCCCGGCGCCAGCGTCGCGTACGTCACCGGCTTGTTCGCGAAGTCGATCCATTCGACGACGACGGGCTTCGTGCGATGGTTCGAGAACACCATCGACGTCTTCGTCGGGCTCGCGGGCGATGGACCGAGCACGGTCGAGACCAGCGCGAGCCCGGACGGCGCGGCCGGTGGAGCACTGGTCACACCGTCGGTCATGCGATCGATCGTCGTGTTCGCGACACGGTCGGGCCACGCGAACGTGCGCGCGGTCTTCGCGGTCCATCCCGCGAGGTGCGCACGGCCGGCCGGCTCGCGGTCCGCGATCTTGCGATAGCGCCACGGCCGATCGCCGAACACCTCGTCGAGGAGCGCCGCGAGCGGCGGATCGTAGACCACGAGCTGCGCACGGGTCCCGATCACGCCGTGCTGCGCGTCGTTGGTGCGATTCGTGTCGAACCACGACTGCGCGCCCTCGGCCCAATACTCCATGTAGTTGTCCATGGCGTACGTGTTCGCCCAGCGCTTCGCCTTCTTCGCGGCGTCGAACGCGGCGATCAGGCGCTTGTCGAACGTCGCGTCGAGCTCCGACATCGCCATCTGGTGAATCGCGTGCGCGTACTCGTGCACGAGGATGTTCTCGGTCGAGTACGGATCGCCGACGAGGTTCAACAGATTCTCCTCGCCGCAGCTCACCGCAGGACGCGAGCTCGTCGCACCGAGTCCGCGCGCGCGACGATCCCAGTAGTCCTTCGGCTCGAGATCCGAATGCTCGGGCACGTCCGTCGTGAGCTCGGTCGGCGCCATCACCACGAACCGCACGTGGTTCGCGACGAGCTTGTCGAGCACGTCCTTGCGATGTCCGATCATCTGCTCGATCAAGTACGCCGCTTCACGCAGCGCGGCATCGGTGGCGTCCTTGCTGCCGACGATCGGAAACCCGCGCACGGCGACGTGCTTCACGTAGCGCTTGGACAGCGCCCACGTGCGAACGAGCTCGGCAGGTGGTGCGGGTAGTCGTCGTGGCGCAGGCGCCACAGTCTGCTTCGCAGGCCGCGGCGCCGCGATCGATGGAGGCGACACGCACGCCGCGATCACGACCAAGCTAGCGAAGACGCGCATGTGTCGATGATATTCCGTCGACGAGCGTGGTGCATGCGCCACACGGCAACACGTGCCACTGCTTGCCGCCGCGGATGATCGCGTTGCGAGCCACGATTCTCGACGGAAGGTAGGAGACGCGGCGCGTGCAACTGCATCGCGCGGTCTCCGTCCGGATCAGGGAGGCCCATGGTTCGACTCGTCCAGCTCGCGTTGCTCTCGTTGCTCTCGTCGGGGCTCGTCGCCCCGACCGAGGCGTCCGCCCGCTCGCGCGTGCTGCCCGACGACGACGACACTCCGCCCGACACCGAGGCGGCGATCGATGCGCCCCCGACCAAGGCCACCGAAGCGACGCCCGTCGCGAAGCCATGGTTTCGCCTCGAAGCGGGGATCGGCATCCGTTGGGGCAGCTTCCTCATCAACAACGTCGACGCGAAGGACACGGTCAAGCAGCTGCACCTCGACGGCGGGTTCCGCCTGCACGACAACCGGCTGTTCCTCTACGGCCAGTACGCGCTGCAGTCGATGCAGATCCCGCTCGACGAGCTCGCGGCGCGCTCCGGCACGCCCATCGCCATCGGTAACGGGCGCGGCCTCGTGCATCGCTTCGCCGCGCACGGTCGCTACTCGTTCGCGCGCGCGGGCGAGCGAGACGGTGGCCTCGACATCTACGCGGACGCCGGCATCGGCGTGCAGCACATCCGCTGGGACGCCGGCGGTGCGTGGACGCGTCCCGACCTACAGCTCGCGCTCGGCCTGTCCGGCTTCGGGATCGGCGACAGGCAACACGGAGGCCTCTCGATCGCGATGGTGCTCACACTCGCGCCGCGCAACGACGTCGAAGGCATGGGCCGCGCGTGCGGTGGCCCCTGCGACTACGCGACCGAGCCGACCGGCGTCGACCGCAGCTTCATGTTCGACGTGACGATGATGTTCGGCAAATGAGGGCGCTCGGCACACCCATCACGCTCCTCGCGCTCCTCGCCACGACGGCGTGCACGCACGCGCCGCGTGCGCCGACATCACCGGCGGATCGCACTGCCCGACACGGCGTGGTGATCATGTCGATGCACGATGTCGAGCCGTACGAGCCCGTGACTCCGCCGACGAAGAAATCGCCGCCGGCGATCGTGATCGGCGCCCCGCTTTACGGAGCGCTCTCGGGGGCCGCAGTCGGTGTGGTGCTCACGACGGGGCTCACGCTGCTTCGCGAGAACCGGTGGCCCGGAAACGGAAAGACCGATCGCGATCGAAGCGAGAAGGCGGTGCTCTACGGCGCAGGGCTCGGGCTCGCGGCCGGAACCTATGCGCTCGTGAACAGCCTCGCCGAACGCGCGGCGTGGCATCGCGCGCACTCGAAGTAGCAGCGCGCGCGCACACGTGATGGCGCGAACCGATCATCACGAGCTCGGTCTATGTCGCGCGCGCGGACGAAGCGGACTTTCGCGGCCGCGCAGCCTCGGCGAGGAGCTCCGCCGCGTGCGCCTTCGCCTTCGATGTGGCCTGGCCACCGAGCATGCGCGCGAGCTCGTCCTTGCGCGCCGCGGCCGTCAGCTTCTTCACGCGGGTTTCGGTGCGGCCACCGACCTCCGCTTTCTCGACGTGAAAGTGCTGATCCGCGAATGCGGCGATCTGCGGGAGGTGCGTGACGCACAAGACCTGGCGACCGTTCGCCCCCGTGCCTCGATCTCCCGCCACCGCGCGGATCTGCGAGCCGACGACCTGTGCCGTGGCGCCGCCGATCCCCGTGTCGACCTCGTCGAACACGTACGTCGCCACGTACTCCGCCCGACCCGCGGACTGCAAGCCGAGCTTGAGCGCGAGCATGATGCGCGACAGCTCGCCGCCCGACGCGATCTTCGCGAGCGGCCGCGCTTCTTCGCCTTTGTTCGACGCGAGCACGAGCTCGACACGATCCGCGCCGTGCGGACCGAGCCCGCGCCGCGCGATCGCCCGCGCGCTCGCCTTTGCAGCCGACGGCTTCGCCTTCGCGGTCGACGGTCCACTGCTCGTCGCTCCGTTCGCAGTGCCGTTCGATGCGCCGTTCGAAGCACCATTCGATGCCCCGTTCGCAGCGCCGTTCGCAGCCGTCTCGAGATCCGCCGCGTCGAGCGTCTCGATCGAGACTTGGAGTCGCGCGGAGCCCATACCGAGCTCGACGAGCGCGGCGCCCACTTCCTTCTCGAGCTTGCGCGCGGCCTTCTTGCGGCATGCGGTGAGCGCGGCAGCCGCCGACATCGCGGCAGCTTCGGCCTTCGTCCGCGTCGCGAGTACGTCGGCGAGCGTGGCGTCGCGCCCGGTCAGTGCATCGAGCTCGCTGCGCAGCTGCGTGGCCTTCGCGAGGATCTCGTCGAGGTTTCCCGCGGCGTGCTTGCGCACGAGGCGGCGGATCAACGCGATGCGCTCGTCGAGGTACGCGAGCCGCTCGGGATCGCCTTCGAGCTTGTCCGCGTAGCTGCGTAGCTGGTCCGCGGCGTCGTCGATCAACGTCTCGATCTCGAGGAGCTGCTTCGCGATGGGCTCGAGCGTCGTGTCCGTGCGCATGCCTCGCTCGACCTCGCGGGCCGCCGCGGCGACGCGATCGCGCGCGGAGTCATCGCTGCCGTAGAGCACGTCTTCGGCGGCGCGTGCGGCACCGAGGAGCAGATCCACGGATGCGAGTCGCACGCGCTCGAGCTCGATCGCCTGGTCCTCGCCGGGCATGAACGCCGCGGCATCGAGCTCCTCGAGCTGGAAGCGCAGATAATCGATACGTGCCTCGCGCTCGCGCTCGTCTCCGCCCAGTGCGGCGAGGGCGTCATCGCAGCGGCGGAGCTCGGTCCATGCCTCCTGCATCGCAGCGACGAGCGGCTCGGCGGCGCCGAACGCGTCGAGCAGCTCGCGATGGCGCGAGGGATCGACGAGGCCCTGATGCTGGTGCTGGCCCGAGAGATCGACGAGCAATGCACCGAGCTCCGCGAGCCGCGCGGCCGTGGTCAGCGCGCCGTTGACGTACGTGCGCGAGCGACCGCCGCGCTGGATGACGCGACGGATGAACACCTCGTCGGCCTCGCCTTGCGAGCCGAGGCCGGGCAGCCCCGCGCCGTCGAGCACTGCGATCACGCGATCGCGCAGATCCGCGGGGACCTCGACGATCGCCTCGACGACGGCTTCGTCCGTGCCGGCGCGCGGGATGTCCGCCGATGCGCGCCCACCGCGGAGCAGATTGACGGCTTCGACGATGAGCGATTTGCCCGCGCCGGTCTCGCCGGTGAGGACGTTCATGCCCGGACCCAGCTCGATCTCGACGTCCGAAAGGATCGCGAAGTTGGTCACGCGCAGGTGCCGTAGCATCACCCACCACCTTTCTTCGGCGCTCGCTGTGCCGAGGAATCCGCGCGCGCTCCCCAGTGGAGCTTGTCGCGCATGACATCGAAGAACGTCTTGTCGCCCTGATACATTATGAGCGGCTTGGCCTTCGTGGTGACCTCGACAACGTCACCGGCGAGGAACGAATGTCCCCACTGCGCGTCGACGGTGATCATCACTCCGCGCACGTCCGCGCCGAGCTGCATCCGAATGGTGGAGTCCGCGCCGATGACGAGCGGGCGGTTGGTCAGCGCGTGCGCGCAGATCGGCGTGAGCGTCATCGCCGCTTGATCCATGGATCGCCCCGGCACCACGATCGGTCCGCCCGCGGCCATGTTGTACGCGGTGCTGCCGGTCGGCGTGGCGACGAGGAGACCATCCGCTCGATACGACGCGACGAACGCATCGTCGACGAACGCATCGATCTCGACGATGCGCGCCATCGCGCCTTGATGAAGGACCGCATCGTTGAGCGCGTACCTCACGACGGGCTCCGCGCCCTGCCGCGTGAACGTGACGGCGAGCCGCAGCCGCTTGGTCAGCGGCAGCGTTCCTGCGAGCGCGGCCGCCAGGCCGGCTTTGGCCTCCGAAGGGGCCCATCCGGCGAGAAACCCGAGCTGCCCCAGGTTCACGCCCAGGACGGGGCGCTCGCGGTCCGCCACCAGCCTCGCGGCCCGGAGCATGGTCCCGTCACCTCCCAGGGCGACTGCGAGATCCACCGCTGCGCCGAGCTCGGACTCCGGGAGGAGCTGTGCGCCGGCAGGGGCAATCTGATCTTCGGTTGTGACGACCGGGGTATGGCCTTGTTCGCGCAACCATGGGACTAAGTCCTCGAGCAGCGCACCAGCCTCGGTCTTATCCGGCTTGAGAATGAAACCAACTCTCACGCCCCGTTCGTACCACGGCCACCTGACACTGAACGAATCCTCAGGTCGCCATTACACGTTTGCGGCTTGACTACCTTTTCTGGGCCTTGTACACGATCCGCCCCTTCCGAGTATCCCCATGAACACGCAGACGACGCAACGTAGCTCCTGGCTGACCAAAGAAGCCGGCGAGGCATCCCGCGAATGGTTCCAGATCGACGCGACCGGGCACACGCTCGGACGCCTCGCATCGCGGATCGCCCTGGTTCTCCGTGGCAAGCACAAAGCTACGTACACCCCGAACGTCGACATGGGTGATTTCGTGATCGTGCTCAATGCCGGCGGTGTTCGCCTCACCGGCAACAAGCCCGATAAGAAGGTGTACCAGCACCACACGCTGTTCCCCGGCGGCATTCGCACGCGCCTCGCCAAGGACGTCCTCGCGACGGATCCCGAGCGCGCGATTCGCGAAGCGGTGTGGGGCATGCTGCCGAAGGGTCCGCTCGGTCGCCGCATTCTCAAGAAGCTCAAGATCTACAAGACTGGCGAGCACGACCACGCCGCGCAGAAGCCGCGCGTTCTGTCGATCAACTAACGAACGCGCAAAAGAGAGCATCGCACCATGGCAACGCAGAAGACCTACGCCACCGGACGCCGCAAGACGGCTATTGCTCGCGTGTGGCTCACCGCCGGCGACGGCAAGATCACGATCAACGACCGCAGCGACGAAGACTACTTCTCGCGCCCGACCGCACGGATGGTCATCCGCCAGGGCCTCGAGGAAGTCTCGCTGCTCGGTCAGTACAATGTCGACGCCACGGTTCGTGGCGGCGGCATCTCTTCGCAGGCCGGCGCGATCCGTCACGGAATCACGCGCGCGCTCATGAAGATCGACTCGGACCTCCGTCCGAAGCTCAAGGCAGCGGGGTACGTCACGCGTGACCCCCGCAAGAAGGAGCGCAAGAAGTACGGCCAGAAGGCCGCACGCGCTCGCTTCCAGTTCAGCAAGCGCTGATCGCATCACCGGCCGCAATACGGCTGGTGGTCTCGTACGCCGCGTCGGGTTCGCCCTACGCGGCGTTTCGCGTTTTCGGCAGCGGCCTTGATCGGCGTTCGATCATCGGCGTTCGATCATCGGCGTTCGATCATCGGCGTTCGATCATCGGCGTTCGATCATCGGCGTTCGATCATCGTTCGATCATCGACGATACTGCGATCGACTATTCGCTGCACGCGCGCGTGTACCCGCCCGCGCACGCTTTGCCGCGCAGCGCGGCCGCGCGGGCCTGGTCCGCGGCGTCGCCGTGCTTCAGCATGTCCGCGGCGTGGTAGCAGCCCGACGGATTCGTCGAGCACGCGCGCTCGTAGAGCTCGAGGACGTGCGTGCGATTCGCGGGCGACTCGGAGCTCAAGTGCTCTGCGAGGAGCGAGCACGCCGAGCCCGGCTCGAGCTCGCAACCGCGCTCGAATAGCGCGATCCACGACTCGCGCGTGTAGCGCGTGTCGCCCTGGTTTGCCTGACGACGCACCCACTGCGCCGCGAGCGTGCACGACGACGGATCGCCGAGCGTGCAGCCCTTCGACAGCACCTCGATCGCGGTGTGACGCTTCTCGTCGTCGGTCTTCCCTGCCACGTACAGCTCGCGTCCGTGCTCGCGACACGCGAGCGCCTCGTTCGCGTCGCACGCTCGCTTGCAGGCATCCCCGCCCTGCGCCTTGCACGCGTGGGTCAGGCGCGCGTTGACCGTCGACACGCTCGGCTCGGTAGTCTTCGTCGGTGGGGCGTTCGGCTCGGACGTTCGTGTCGCGATCACGATGATCGTCGTCGCGATGCCGATCGCGATCATGCCGGCGATCCCCGCGATCACGATCGGCCGTCGCCGCGGATGCGGTCGCTCGATCGCGGTCGGCGTCTCGGATCGCTCGGGGATCCACTCGGGTCGCTTCGCGAGGAGCCCACGCTCGTTGTTCGCGAGCGCGCGCTCGATCGCGCGGAGCTCGGCCTCGACCTGGCTCGCCTGCGCGGTGCGCCGCTCGGGCTCCTTTTCGAGCAGCGCCATGATCAGCGCGTCGAGCCGCACCGGCACGTCATCACAGAGCGAACGGACCCGCGGTGGATCGCGCAGCAGCAGCTGCGCGAGCACCTCCATCGTCTGCTTGCCCTCGAATGGCGGACGGCCCGCGCAGCATTCATAGAGCAGCGCACCGAGCGCGAACACGTCCATCGCCGCCGCCGGCGTGGCCGTGCCCATCGCTTGCTCGGGCGCCATGTAGCCCGGCGTGCCGATCAACTGCCCGGTCTCGGTGAGCCCGTGCGTGACCGCGGTGTCCTTCGCGATGCCGAAATCGATCAGCGTCGCACGCGCCGTCTCGCCGCCGACGAGCATCACGTTGCTCGGCTTGACGTCGCGATGGACGATCGAATGCGCGTGCGCATGTGCGAGCGCACCGGCGATCCGAATGCCGATCGCGAGCGTGTCCGCGATCGATAGCGGCCCGCGCAACAGGCGCGTTGCCAGCGATTCGCCGTCGAGCCAGGCCATCGCGAGGTACGCCTCGCCCGAGCGCGTCACACCGTGACCGACGTACGCGACGATCGCGGGGTGATCCATGCGCTCGAGCGTTTCGGCTTCGAGCGTGAACCGCGCCTCGACGCCCGGATCGCGCAGCACCTTGAGCGCGATCGCGGTGCCGCTCTCGCGATCGGTCGCGCGATGCACGCGGCCCATGCCGCCCTGCCCGATCTCGTCGCCCACGTCGAAGCGCTTGGCGAACGTGTCGTCCGCCAGCACCGCCCGCAGACCATCGGCCACCGCATCCGTGCGCAACGCGCCGATCGTAGCACCGGCGATTCTCCGAAACGACCGCAGCGGAGGTGCGTCAGGCCTCGCATGCCGCCCGATCGCATCTCCACCCTCCTCGCATCCACCTTCCTCACCTGGGCCGCCTGCATCCCGAATCCTGCGCGCGGCACCACGCCGACCGGCGATTCACTTCGTGTTCGCTTCAACGAAGAGAGCGGCACGTATCAGGAGCAGCAGGTCACCGGAACGGACAACGTCTACAACGCGGACGGCGAGTCCGTGGGCAGCGTGGAGCACACGCAAGCGGTGACCAAGGAGTGGTCGCGCACGGACGTCACCTTCTATCAAGGCGACGTCCCCGTCGACGAGCAGGACTACTACCACCTCGCGAAGGACCCGGGCGCCGTCGACGAGATCAACGCCGCACGCGCGCAGGCGTCACGCGACATCACGATCGGCCTCCCGGTCGCGATCGTGGCGTCGGTGGGCAGCACGCTCGCCGCGATCGGCACGTTCGGCGAGAGCAACGCGATGCGCTATGGCGTCGGCACTCTCCTGTCGTTCACCGCGCTCGGCGGCGCGTACTACGCGCTGCGCGGGTTCAAGACGCACGGCAAGAAGCCACTGCTCGAGGCGGAGCGCGCCGTCAAGCACGCGAACCTCGTCGAGCGATGTTTCCACGGTGCCCAGTGCAGGAGCTTCCCCGGCGGTGCGCGCGCCGAGGCCGTGCCACCACCGCCGTCGATGGCGATGCCCGCGAAGCCCGCGGCGTGGTCTGGCACGTGGACCGGTACTGGCAACTCGACGATGCAGACCGAGGACGGTCGATCGACGAAGAAGTCGAGCAGCGTCGAGATCGCGATCGTGCAAGACGGCGACACGCTGAGCGTCACGCTCGAACCGAAGGATACGCAGGCATGTACGCTGACAGCGAGCGTCACCGGCGACCGCGCGGAGCTCCGCGCCGGACAGACGTGTCGTCGTCGCGAGCGCGGAGGCGAGGTCGCGCTGACGGTGCGGGATGGCAGCTCGATCTCGCTGCGTGGCGGCGAGCTGTCGATCGCGCTGTCGCTCGACCTCCAGCTCGTGGATCGCAGCCATCGCAAGCCTCGAACCACGCACTTCGTCGGCGCGATGGACGCCACCGCGACGCGTGCGCGATGAGGAATCTCTTCTCGCGCCGGCAACCGAAGGCCCCGCACGTCGCCCAGACGCGGGGTCGATGGACGAACCCGATCGCAACGGTCGTGCGTTCGACTGATAGTCTCCCCCGAGCATCCACAGCGATGCACACCGCACCTCCGATGTCCCAGTTCCCCGCCACCATTCCGTCCGCCGTGCGCGACCTCGCGAGCGACGATCGCGCGCGGCGCGAGCGCAGCATGAACACGATCGCGTCGGTGTACTGGACGCCGATCTACAAGTACCTGCGCCTACGCCACGGTAAGCCGCCCGCGGAGGCCGAGGACATCCTGCAGTCGTTCTTCGCGCGCGTCGTCGAAGGCAGCGCGCTGCAAGGCCACGATCCCGCGCGCGCTCGCTTTCGCACGTTCCTCCGGCGCTCGGTCGATCACCACGTCATCGACGTGTACCGCCGGCAGACCGCAGCGCGCCGCGGCGGGGGGATTCCAGCGGTCGACGTCACCGACGCCGAAGCGGAGCTCGCGACACCGTCGACGCCCGAGGACATCTTCGATCGCGAGTGGCTCGCTCGCGTGGTCGCGCTCGCCGTCGCGCGCACGCTCGAAGCGCTCGCTCGCCGCGACAAGCCGATCCACGCCGAGCTGTTCCGGCGCTTCCACCTCGCCGACGACGATCCGCCGGCCTACGCGCAGGTCGCTACCGAGCTCGGAATCACGCCGACCGATGTCACGAACTGGCTCCACGTCGCGCGCCGCGAGTTCCGCCGCGTCGCCCTCGCCCTCCTGCGCGAGCTCACCGCCAGCGCCGAGGAGTTCGCCGACGAAGCCCGCGATGTCTTTGGCATCGTCGTAGCCCACGAAACCTAGGCAAAAGGCCGACCCGGGTCCTGCGTACAGGATCACGAACCAGCCAGGAGACACCATGCCCGTCCGACTCTCCGCGCGCCTCGCGCTCGCGATCCCGTTTGCCCTCGCCGTCCTCGCACCGTCCATTGCCCGCGCCGATCAGTGCGCCATCAACGATCAAGCGATCGCCGACAAAGCGGTCGAGCTCGCGAAGCAACGCGCGCAGATACTCGAGCTCTGCGAGCCGTGCGGCGAGAAAGTGCCCAGCGGTCCCTACGCGATCACCAACGTCACCACCGCGAATGGCGAGGTGATGATCGAAGGCCGCATGGTCGATCTCGCGTACACGTACATCCTCGTCGGCAAGAACACGTACAAGAACCTCGGCCTGCTCGCGGGCTGCAAGGCCGAGCGGGTGTCGAAGGAGCTCACCGACACGCGCCCGGTGCGCGCGCGCCCCGCACCGAACCAGCGCGTCCCGGGTCCACCGCCGCGCCCGCCCGGCGGCATGTCGCGCGCTCGCGTGGCAAAGGCCGACGACATCGCCGGGACCTGGACCGTCACCGTCCGCCCGTACCTCACGACGTGTGCGAACGCGCAGGGCAATCACACGGAGACCTGGGCGATCAGCGTCGCGAACGACACGGACATCGTGGTCAACCTGGGCACCGGCGCCGACGACTTCATCGGCACGCAGACCGCGCTCGAGCACGGCATGTACAAACCGCAGCTGTCGACAACGAATCGGCCGAGCGCGAACGTCCTCCAGATCACCCAATCGCTCCGGGACGTGTTCTGGGGAAAGATCACGCGCGCCGAATCGACGGGGAAGAAGGGCGACCCGGCCTGCCTGACCGTGCTCGACGTCTCCGGGACACGTGCCCCGTGAGCAGAAAACCGGGGTCGGACCCCAGTTCTGGTTGTCCGCCATTCGGACGCACCCGCCGGCGTTTTGGTGCACCCTAGTGGGATGTCGTTGACCAACGCCAAGCCGGTCGCCTTCATCGCGACCACGCGGCCCGCCGAGGCCACCAAGTTCTATCGCGATGTCCTCGGACTGCGCCTGATCGAGGAGACCGGGTTCGCGATCGTGTTCGACGCGTTCGGCGTGATGCTTCGCGTGCAAAAGGCGCCCGAGGTTCACCCGCCGACGTACACCTCGTTCGGCTTCGAGGTGAAGGACCTCGACGCGTGCGTGAAGTCGCTGATCGGCAAAGGCGTCAGCGTGCTCAAGCCCGAGGGCATGGACCTCGACGCGAACGGCGTGTGGACCGCCCCGACGGGGACGCGGGTGTTCTGGTTCTACGATCCCGAGGGCCACGTCCTGTCGCTCTCGCAGTAGGCTCTGGGCTTGCGCTTTCGCGCGCCGATCCTCGTCAAGCTGCTCGTCGCGCTGGTGCTGCCGGCGCTGGTGCTGTTCACCGTGTTCGCGTTTGTCGCGTACGAAGTGAGCCGCCGCGATCTCGACGAAGAAGTCGGCAGCCGGCTGAAGGCGATCGCGGCGAGCGCGGCGACCACGGTGCGCGGAAAGTACGTCGAGGAGCTCGCCCCCGGTGATGAAGGCGAGCGCGCGCATCAAAACTACGTCAACAAGCTCGTCCTGCTCGAGCGCGCGACGGACGCGCATCTCTACATCTTCGACAAGTCGTTCAACAGCCGGCTCGACACCGACACCTCGGTCCCGATCGGCACGCACTACTATCACGTGGAGCTCGACCGCACCGAGCTCGCTCGCGTGTTCGACCAAGGCGAGGCGGTCGCATCGATCACGTTCGAGGGCGCGGATGGCAAGACGTACAAGGCCGGCTACGCGCCCGTGCGCGCCGAGCTCGACGGCGGTCCGATCGTCCTCGCGATCGCGGCGCAAGCACCCGCGAAGTACTTCGAGAGACTCGCCGACCTGCGCGGCCGGCTGTTCTTGTGGGGCGGCGGGCTCCTCCTCGTCAGCATCGCGGCCGCCGTCATCGCGACGCTGCTGATCACGCGAAACGTGCGCAGGCTCGCGAGCGCGGCCGAGCGCATCGGGGCGGGCGACCTGCGCGAGCCGGTCAAGCTGACCTCGCACGACGAGCTCGGCGTGCTCGCGCAGACGATGGATCGCATGCGCGTGCAGCTCGCCGAGCGCGATGCACGGATGCAGCAGATGCTCGCCGGCATCGCACACGAGGTCAGAAACCCGCTCGCCGGCATGACGCTGTTCGCGGGCATCTTGCAGGACGAGATTCCCGATGGCGACGAACGCCGCGGCCACGTCGATCGCATCCGCAAGGAGCTCGGCTACCTCGAGCGCGTGGTCAACGAGTTCCTCGAGTTCGCGCGTCGCCCGCGCCCCGAGCTCGCCCCGGTACCGATGCGCGAGCTACTCGAGGAGGTCGCACAGCTCGCGAGCACCGAGGCGGTCTCCGTCGCGGTCACGCTGCTCGACGACGTCACCGCGAACGCGGATCGCTCGCAGCTTCGCCGTGCGCTGCTAAACCTCGCGCGGAACGCGGTCCAAGCGGCGACCGCCGCGGAGCAAACGGGCGAGGTCGTCCGCCTGTCCGCGCGGCTCGACGGGGACATGCTCGCGATCACCGTGTGGAACCGCGGCAAGGAAATCTCGCCCGAGACCTCCGGTAAGCTGTTCGAGCCGTTCTACACGACCCGCGAGAAGGGCACGGGCCTCGGCCTCGCGTTCGTGCGCGAGATCGCCATCGACCACGGTGGCCGCGTCGATGTCGCGAGCGCCGATGGCGAGACCACGTTCACCATCGTGATCCCCGCGTAGGCATCCCGTGATACGAACGTATCGATGCCCGTGATCCTGATCGTCGACGACAACGAGACCATCCGCGAGGGCCTCGCGCACATGGTCAAGAAGCTCGGCCACGAGGCGATCATCGCCACGAGCGGTGACGCCGGCGTCGCGGCGTTCAAGAAGCGGCCCGCGGACTTCGTGATCACCGATCTCAAGATGGAGGGCGGCACCGGCGTCGACGTGCTCAAGGGCATCAGCGCGATCGATCCCGACGTCCCGATCATGATCATCACCGGCTTCGGCACCGTCGAGACGGCGGTCGAAGCGATGAAGCTCGGCGCGTTCGACTTCATCACCAAGCCGATCCAGCCCGAAGTCGTGCGGCTCAAGGTCGCGAGCGCGCTCGAGCTGTCGGCCGCGCGCAAGGGACGCAAGAAGTCTCAAGCGATGACCGAGACGCTGTCCGCCGACGCCGATGCGCGCTTCCCGGAGCTGGTCGGCGGCGGCGAGAAGATGGCGATCGTGCGCCGCACCGTCGAGAAGGTCGCGAACAGCGACACCACCGTGTTCATCGCGGGCGAGAGCGGCACTGGCAAAGAGTTGATCGCGCGCGCGATCCACCGCCTCAGCAAGCGCAAGAACGGACCGTTCATCAAGGTCAACTGCGGTGCGCTGACAGAGACATTGCTCGAGAGCGAGCTGTTCGGTCACGAGAAGGGCGCGTTCACCGGCGCGATCAAACAGAAGCTCGGTCGCTTCGAGCTCGCCGATGGCGGCACGCTGTTCCTCGACGAGGTCGGCGATGTTCCGCCCGCGATGCAGGTGAAGCTATTGCGGGCGCTGCAGGAACAAGAGTTCGAGCGCGTCGGTGGCGAAGCGCCGATCAAGGTCGACGTTCGCGTGTTGTCCGCGACGAACAAGGATCTCGATGTCGAGGTCGCGTCGGGTCGGTTTCGTCAGGATCTGTTCTTCCGCTTGCACGTGCTCCCCGTGAAGCTGCCGCCGCTGCGCGAGCGCCGCGAGGACATCCCGCACCTGTGCACGCACTTCGTCGCGAAGCTCGGCCCCAAGACCAACGCGCGCGTTCGCGCCGTCAGCGATGCCGCGCTCGGACGGATCATGGCGTATCACTGGCCAGGCAACGTGCGCGAGCTCGAGAATGCGATCGAGCAAGCGCTCGTGTTCGCCGAGAGCGACGAGATCACGCCGGCCGCGCTGCCGCAGTTCCTGCAAGGTGGCGCCGAGGACGACAAGCTCGAGGTGCCGCGCGAGCTCTCGCTGCCCGAGATCCTCGACGATCTCGAGCGCCAGCTGATCCTCAAGGCCTACACGAAAGCGGGGCGCGTGAAGACCGAGACTGCCCGATTGCTCGGGATCAAGACCAGCGCGCTCTATTACAAGCTCGAGAAGTACGGCATCGAATAGCTCGAGTGCTCGCAACGGTGAGTTCGACGCGAGCTGGGTACCGAAGTAGCGATGCGGACGGTACTGCTACCGCATGGCCGACTACACGCTGTATTTCTCGCCGAGCGCCTGCTCGCTGTCGCCGCACATCGTGCTGGCCGAGGTTGGAGCGAGCTACGAGATCGACAAGGTCGACACGAAGAACAAGACGCTCGCGAGCGGTCGCGATTGGTTGGCGATCAACCCCAAGGGCTACGTCCCTGCCCTGCAGATTCCGTCGGGCGAGATCATCACCGAAGGCGCCGTCATCGTGCGCTACCTCGCCGATCAGTTTCCCGCCGCGAAGCTCGCGCCGCCGAACGGAACGATCGAGCGCGTTCGCCTCGACGAGTGGCTCCACTTCATCGCGACCGAGATGCACAAGGGCATGAGCCCGCTCTTCAAGGTGCTCGCCGGCGACGACTTCAAGAAGAACATCCGCGAGGTCGTGCTCCCCCACCGTCTGTCGACGCTCGCCGCGGCGGTCAAGCCGTACCTGATGGGCGCGCAGTTCTCGGTGGCCGACGCGTACGCGTTCTACGTGCTCCGCTCGTGGATCCATCACCAGAAGCAAACGCTCGCCCCGTGGCCCACGCTCGTCGAGTACTACCAGCGCCTCGCGCAGCGACCGTCGGTGCAGAAGGCACTCGCCGAGGAAGGGATCACCGCGTGACGCGCTACGAAGACGCGGGTTACGCCGCGCTGCGGATCGTCGCGGGCTTCATGTTCCTGTTCCACGGCGTGCAGAAGGTGCTCGGTCTGCTCACGAGCAAGCCGCAGCCCGAGGTGTTCTCGCAGATCTGGGTCGGCGGTGTGATCGAGCTCGTCGGCGGCGCGTTGATCGCGCTCGGCTTGTTCGCGCGGCCGGCCGCGTTCGTCGCCGCGGGCACGATGGCCGTCGCGTACTTCCAGTTCCACTGGCAGCTCCAGGGCGGCGCGAAGATCTTGCCGATCGCCAACGGCGGCGAGCTGTCGGTGATCTACTGCTTCGTGTTCTTGCTGATCGCGATCAAAGGCGCCGGCGCGGCCTCGATGGATCACTGGATGCGTCGCGCATGACGCGTCTCACGGCGGCGGCGCTTTGCTCGCCGCGCAGCGCGTGATCCTCACGGCGCCGGAGCTGCGGTCGCTTCGCTCTTCTCGGCGCCGCTGAGCATCGCGACGAGAACGAACATCGCGGTGCGCTTCAGCCCGACGTCGGTCGCGCCCTCGACCTTGAGCGGCGGCCCCTCCGGGTTTCCGCCGATCAACATGCCTTTGTCATCGAGCGAGATCGTCTTGCCGTCGATGGCGAGCGAGCCATCCGCGTTGACCTTCGCGCCGATGTCAGCGCCGCCCGGTCCCTTGACCGAACCGTCGGCCTCGAGCGTGAAGCCGACCTCGCCGTTATCGACGCGGACGATCTTTCCGTCGGCCGTGACCTTCGCCGGCTTCTGACCATCCACCTCGATCGTTCCGTCGGCGTGGATCAGCAGCGCCCTGTTCTTGTTTACGTCGACGAGCTTGAGCTCGCCGAGCGTCAGCGCCGTCGCCGCAGTGGCTTCGACCGGGGCCGTCGTGGTGGTTTCGGGGGCCTTCTTGGATCCGCCACCGCACGCTGCAGCGGCCAGCACGAGCGTCATCGCGATTCGCTTCATCATCGCGCGACGCTACCCCAGGACGCGTCGCGATGCGTCTCGCGCGGTCGGTTTGCGATCGCGGAGATCGCCGAAGCAGCTAGTCCGCATTCTCGACGGCGCTACCACTGCCCGCGCTGCCCGCCTCGGGCACGAGCGCCTTGCGACACGCTTGCAGCTCGTCCTCGAGCGCCTTGCCCTTGCGATCCTGCGCGGCGCTCGGCTTCGATCCCTTGTCGAGCTTCTCGCGCATCGTCTTGCGGTACTCGCGCCGCGCCTCGGTGACCTTGTCCGCGCACGCGACGTCTTTGCACGCGCACATCTGCGTCTTGAACGACTCGAGCTGGCCGAGGATCTCGTCGAACTTGTCCGCCCCCGCGCCACCCTTACAACCGACCGCGAATCCCGCAAATCCGACGACAAGAACGAGCGCGCGCATGCGGCGATGTTAGCAGCCCGCGGACGGAGCCGCCTGGTATCGATCCTTGGCCCACGCGAGGAACTGCTCGCCCGGCAGATCGAGCGCCGCGCGGCACAGCTCGCTGACGTGGATCGGAAAGTCCTTCTCGATGACCCAGCGCAAGAAGCTGCGGTCCGGTCCGGCCGCGAGCTCGTGCAGCGGCGCGTTCAGGTACTTGCCGAACCCGACGACGATCACCTCGCCCTCCCAGCGCAAGTGGCGCGTGGGACCGACCCAGCTCGCGCGTTCGGCCAGCATGGTGGCGCGCTGCGGATCGCACTTCTGGGCGACGTGCTCCCAGTCCGCGCCCGCGAGCCCGTAGTGCTTCAGCATCCCCGCGAGCACGCGGCCCGTGGCAGCGACATCCGCGCTCGCCGTGTGCGCCGACGCGAAGCCTTCGCCGACGAACTTCTGGTGCGCGTGTTGGAGGCTGCGCGGCTCGAACTGCTGCCACAGCCGATACGCGTCGACGATCTTCTTCTCGGACAGCTCGAGCCACGGGCGACCGATGCGCGCGTACTCGGCCTGCAGCATGTCGATATCGAACGTCAGGTTGTAGCCGACGATGACATCGGCCTGCGCGAACACATCGGCGATCTGGTCCGCGAGATCCGCGAACGTGGGGCACGCCGCGAGATCTTCGATCGCGATGCCGTGGACCGCCTGCGCGCCGGGGTGGATGTCGATCTGCGGCTTGATCCGCCACACCTGACTCGGCGCGTGATCCTCGAGGCCGTGCTGCACGCACAGCTCGATCACCTGATCGCGGGTGCGATCCGTGCCGGTGGTCTCGCAGTCGAACACCACGATGCGCGCGGGCTGCAGGATCGGGGCGCTGCCTTCGGCCAGAGACCGCGGCGCGGGCGCCGAGGACTCTCGCCAATCGAGCAGGGACAACGTGCCTTCCACACGGAGCACCTTACGAGTCCCCTCTGACACCCACTCCGGACCCGGGATCGGCAAAGATCCAAGCGATCGAAATGCTTTACCATCACGGCGTGCGCCGGCTCGTCAGCTACCTCCGCACTCCCTTCGGGAGTGCTACGCGCCCGACGTTCGTCGTGCTTGTCGTTGTCGCTCTCGCCGTTGGCTGCAAGGTCAGCGAACCGCCGCCGATCACCGCGGCTTGGTACGACGGGTTCGAACGCGCAGACGTCGGCCCGAACTGGAAGGCGACCGGCGACGGCTACCGCATCGATGCGGGTCAGCTCTCCGCGAAGGGCGCGCACAATCATCCGCTGTGGCTGCGCAAGAAGCTGTCACGCAACGTACGCATCGAGTTCGACGCGTGGTCGACCGAGCAGCGCGGCGACATCAAGGTCGAGGTGTTCGGCGACGGCCAGTCGTACGACCCCGATGGGAACCGCTACGTGGCGACCGGCTACGAGGTGATCTTCGGCGGCTGGCATAACTCGAAGTCGATCATCGCCAGGCTCGACGAGCACGGCAACGACATGGTGCAGCGCTCGGACGTCAAGGTTATTCCCGGAAAGCACTACCACTGGCGCATCGATCGCAAGGACACGAAGCTGACCTGGTACATCGACGACATGAGCAAGCCGTTCCTCGAGCTCGACGACAAACACCCGCTCGAGAAGGACGGACACGAGTATTTCGCGCTGAACAATTGGGAAACGGATACGTGGTTCGACAACCTCGTGATCACGCCGCTCTAAGCTAAAATGTCCTCGGACTCGAGGGCCCAAGTTCGGTGGAACAGTTCGGCAAATATTCGCTGATCCGGAAGGTCGGCACCGGCGGTATGGCGGAGGTGTTCCTCGCGCGCACGATGGTCGCGCAGGGACTCAACAAGACCCTCGTCATCAAGAAGATCCACACCGCGTATGCGCGGTCGAAGCAGTTCGTCACGATGTTCGTGGACGAAGCGAAGATCGCCCTCGGCCTGAACCACCCGAACATCATCCAGGTCTTCGACTTCGGTGCGGTCGGCGACACGTACTTCCTCGCGATGGAGTACGTCGAGGGCATGGACCTCCTGCGCTTGTTGCAGGAGGCGGCGAAGGCGCGCATGCGTCTGCCGTACGGCCTGTCCGCATACATCGTGCAGCAGCTCGCGAAGGGCCTCGACTACGCGCATCGCAAGACCGACGAGTTCGGTCAGCCGCTCGGCATCGTGCATCGCGATATCTCGCCGCAGAACATCCTCCTGTCGTGGGATGGCGGCGTGAAGATCGTCGACTTCGGCATCGCCCGCGCGCGCGATGTTCACGAGGAGCAAGGCGTCATCAAGGGCAAGTTCGCGTACATGTCGCCCGAGCAAGCGCGCGGCGAGCCCGTCGATTGTCGCAGCGACGTGTTCGCCGCGGGCATCGTGCTGTTCGAGCTGGTGTGCGCGCGGCCACTGTTCCACGGCAAAGGCAAAGAAGCGCTCGAGATGGTCAAGTCCGGCGCGATTCCGAGGCCGCGCGACTTCGCGCCCGAGCTGCCCGAGTCGCTCGAGCGGATCATCCTCAAGGCGCTCGCGTTCCATCGCACGGATCGGTTTCAGACCGCGCGCGATCTGCAGCACGAGCTCGGTCGCTTCCAGCTCGAGTGGGGACAGAAGGCCGGCCAGCTGATCGACAACGGGCACCTCGCGCAGACGCTGTCGCAGCTCGCGCCGGCAGAGCAGCGGGTAGTGACGCCGCGGCCGGCGTTCGAGGGCGATGTTCCAGCCTCGCTCGCGTCGCAGATCGACGACGACGAGCCTGGCGATGCGGTGCCGAAGTCCGTCGACACGCCCGAGCCGAGCGCGATGGTGCCGAGCATGGCCGTCATGAGAGCGGCCGCCGCGGCGTCGCCGTCATCGTCGCCCTCGATCGAGCTCCCGGTGCAACAGATCACCGGACCGATGCCCCTCGACGCACGCGCGCCCACGCGCGATCGCGAGCGCAAGCACGTCTACGTTCTGCAAGGCATCCTGCGCGGCATGGCGGCGCTCGAGCGCCGGCTCGGTGCGAGCGGAGCGGCGCGCCTCGTCAACGACTTCTACAAAGTGGCGCGCGACGTCGCGTTCAAGCACGAGGCGATCCTCGATACGCCGCGACTCCCCTCCGACGGCAAGGACATCCCGATTCCGGAGATCACGGCCTTCACGCCGGTGCCTGGCTCGAATCCCGGTGAGACCACGATCCGCGTCGTGGTCGGCTTGCCCGTCGCGAGCGAGGACGATGCCGGCCGCGCGATCCGCTTGGCGCTCGCGCTCGTCGACGCACTCGATGGCATCGGCAGCGACGTCGAGCCCGAGCTGCGGCTCGCCCTCGCCGTGCAGCGCGGCGCGGCGCTCGTGAAGCGGCCGAGCAAGAACACGCAGCACGACAAGGGAGCGCAGGTGTTCGATATCGAGGACACCACCGCCGCGTTCGCGCACAAGCTCGCGCGGCAGGCGCGTGGCGCGGAGATCCTCGTCGGTGGACGCGTGTTCCGCAGTGCGCGCAACGAGTGGAACTTCGAAGCGCTGCCCGCGATCGATCTGCCGTCGGACGAGCCGGGCGGCACGAGCGCGAGCCAATCGCGCAACGTCGACGAAGAGACCGATCCGGGCGTGAAGCGCGCGCGCGTGTATCGCTTGCGCGGTCCCAAGGAGCGCGCGCAGCGGATGCGCGAGCGCCGCGATAGTCATCGCCTGCACGGACGCGATCTGGAGCTCAAGGCGCTGCGCGATACGTGGCGCGACGTGCTCGTGACGAAGCGCAAGCGACAGATCGTGATCATCGGTGATGCCGGCGTCGGCAAGCGCGCGCTCGTCCGCCAGTTCCTCGAGGGCATCGGCAAGAGCGAGGCGGTCGTCATTCGCACGAGCGGACGCGTGGGCACCGCGATGACCCCGTATGGCGTGATCGCGGATCTCACGCGCGATCTGCTCGGCCTCGCCGAGGATGCCGAGCCCCACGAGGTGGAGCGCCGCTTGTTGCGCGCGCTGCCGCTGATCTTCCCCGGCGAGGAGACGTCTCGCGAGGCGCGCACCGCGCTGCAGATCTTCGGCATGTTGCTCGGCGCACGTGGCGCCACGCCCGCCGCCGAGGTCGATGCCGATACGCGCCGGCAAACGCTCGTGCAGCTCCTCAACAAGGTCGAGCAGCGGCTCGAGAGCGAGAAGCCGATCATCCTCGTCGGCGAGGACATCCACTGGACCGATCAGGACAGCCAGGAGCTGTTCGCCGCGCTGCTGCGCGTGGATACGCCGCGACCGATCCTCGGGCTCATGACGTCGCGGCCCGAGCCGCGCATCATCAAGCTCGCGAAGGAGCTCGGCACCGAGCTGGTCGTCCTCGACGAGCTTCCGGAAGCCGCGCGCCGCGAGATGCTCGCCGAACGGTTCGTGCCGGGCCACGACATCGACGACCTCGTCGATCAGATCGTCTCGCGCGCCGGCGGCAATGCGTTCTTCATCAACGAGCTCGTCGACACGCTCGTCGAGCGCGGCATCCTGGTCGCCGACGAAGACGACGAGGAGCATCCCGGTCTGCTCCGGTGGGTCAAGCGCGACGCGCCGATCCACGTGCCGTCCACCGTCGAGGATCTGCTCGTCACGCGCATCGACGCGT
>Ga0154020_10000676_pt1 | contig 41640 bp, 33 predicted proteins | sample Klosneuvirus_201_FD_109709 | JGI IMG/M metagenome (GOLD analysis project Ga0154020, IMG submission 109709) | Active sludge microbial communities from wastewater, Klosterneuburg, Austria - Klosneuvirus_20160825_MG | ecosystem: Engineered > WWTP > Aerobic digester > Activated sludge | place... | reverse complement strand
GGCCCACTCTCCAGCCAGGTCTCCAGCACAAGGCCAGCCGCGCCGAGTGTATCGCTGCTGAGCTTGTCGAGCGCGTCGGCCGTTGTCGCCAGGTAGGGATAGTCGGTGCTCATCAAGTCGGCGGTCGGGATGGCGGTCGCGCTAAAGACGGACGTGACGCTGAGCGGCATGGGTCGGCTCTGGTCGGGGAAGCGCGCGCCAAGCTCCAGCGCATCCGCCACGCTCCACAGCGCGGTATTGAGCGCGGGATCGCCCGTCTCATTCTGGAAGAAGCGCTGCTCGCTGGCGCCCGCCTGATCCACGCCGACCACCAGCCGCGGCGATGCACAGCGCGGCACGCTGCCCGGCAAACTCTCGACAAAAAGCCGGCTGCCGATGTTGGCGTCCCAGCCGGGCAGCCCGACATTGGCCTCGGCGTCGAAAAAGGCCAGGCAGACCGTGTGCCCCGTAGCCTGCACATCCAGCGTGCGCGCCAGTTCGAGCAGCAGCGCTGGCCCCGAAGCGCCGGCATTGGCGCCGGGCGTGGGCGACTGCTGGTTGTCAAGGTCCGGGTCAGCGTCGGCGGCCAGGCGTGTGTCGTAGTGCGTGGCGAGCAATGCCACCGGCGCGCCCGGCTGCGACGGACTGCGCACCGCGACGATGTTGCGCCCCTGCAACTGCTCGTTGATGGTGAAGGGCTGGATCACCACATCCCACCCCAACAGCCGCAACTGCTCGACCAGCCAGTCGCCCATGCGCAAGCTGGCTTCCGTGCCGGTGATGCGCGGGCCGAAGTCGAGCTGTTTGCCGACATTGGTCAGCGCCCTTGCGCCCGAAAAGGGTTCGTTCACTACATCCGGGCGCAGCAGACCGTAGCCCAGGTAGCCAAAGAAGCCGACCGCGGTCAACAAGGCGCCGATCAAAATCAGTTCGATGGAATAAGCGCGGATTCGTTGCATACGCGGCGTTATTTTTCGTTGCGGTCGCGCGAGCGGAACAGCAGCTTGATCGGCGTCCCCTCAAAAGGATAGTAGGCGCGGATGCGATTCTCCAGGTAGCGGGAATAGGAGAAGTGCACCAGTTCCTCGTGGTTGACAAAAATGACAAAAGTGGGCGGCTCGTTGCCAACCTGCGTGCCGTAGTAGAGGCGCAGTGTCCGCCCATGCCGCATCGGAATCTGCACCGCTTCATAAGCTTCCGTCAGCACCTGATTGACTTCGCTGGTGGAGAGGCGATGGCGCCGTGCGGCGACGACTTGCAGCGCGGCCGGCAGCACCCTGTTGACGCGCTGCCGCGTCTTGGCGCTGATAAAGAGCACGGGCACGTAGTCGAGAAAGGCGAGCTGATCGCGCACGGTCTTGGCGTATTCGACCATGGTCTGGCTATCTTTCTCGATGGCGTCCCATTTGTTGATCAGCACCACAACGCTTTTGTTGCGCTCCAGCACATAACCGGCCACGTGCATGTCCTGCATGGTCACGCCTTCCTGCGCGTCGATCAGGAGCAGGGCGACGTCGGCGCGGTCGATGGCGCGCATACTGCGCAGCACGCTGTACTGTTCGATGCCCTGTTCGACGCGCCCGCGGCGGCGGATGCCCGCGGTGTCGATCAGGGTGATGCGTTCGCCGTCGTAGGTGATCTGCATGTCGATGGGATCGCGCGTCGTGCCGGGAACCTCGCTGACAATCGCACGCTCGTGCCCGACCAGGACATTGAGCAGGCTGCTCTTGCCGACATTCGGCCGCCCGACGATGGCAATCCCGATCGTCTTTTCCTCTTCCTCATCCACAGGATAGGGCGACAACACCTTGACCAACTCGTCCAGCATATCGGCCACGCCATCGCCGTGATAGGCGCTGATGGGGTAGGGTTCGCCCAGCCCCAGCGACCAGAAGTCGACGGCGTTTTGCTGCACCCGCTGGTTTTCGGCCTTGTTGACGGCAATAAACACCGGTTTGTCGCTGCGCCGCAGCACTTCGGCGACATCCTCGTCGGCCGCGGTCAGCCCGCTGCGCCCATCCACCAGCAGCACGATCGCGTCCGCTTCGGCGATCGCCACTTGCGCTTGATTCTGCACAAAGTTGGTGAAGCCTTGCGGAGAAGACGCCGCGTCCGCGGTGGGAGGCGCTTCCGTTTGCCGGCCGGTGCGCATAGTTTCCGGCGTTTCCAGACCGCCGGTGTCGATGACGATAAAGCCGACGCCGTTCCAATCGCTCTCGCCGTAGATGCGATCGCGCGTGGTGCCCGGCACATCTTCAACAATGGCGGTGGGCCGGCCGATCAGCCGGTTGAAAAGCGTTGATTTTCCTACGTTGGGGCGCCCCACCAGGGCGACCACCGGTTTTTGTGCTTGCATAGATTTCCTCGAACTGTCTGGCGCATGGTTTTGCCGTTGCGCGCCAGACTGCACAATGGCGATATTATGGCGATGGCGTTGGGGGCTGCGTCGGTGTTGCCGTGGCAGCCGCGTTAGGAATGATGGTATTGGGAATAGTCATACCGGCGGCCGGTGTAACCGATCCTGTGAGCGTCTTGGTCGAGGTGATCGCCGCCGCCGTCGCTTCGACATCCGGCACCTGGGGCAGAGCGTTGTGGGCCGCAACCTCCAGCGGCTTGATCACGACTTCCACGGTCTCTGGGATGACGCCATCTTCGCGGATGCCGCCGGGCAGCACGATGCTTGGTTTCAAGGTGTGCGTCCCCGGCACCAGACCGCTCACATCGAGAATGGCGAAGACATCGTCCTCGTTCATCGATTCCAGCAGCGGCATGGGGCCGCTCAAAATCACGTCCACTTCGTTCAGGGCAGCGGCAGCAGTCAGGTCTGGGCCCAACCCGCGCACCACCAGCGGCTCCGACACGGTGATGCCGCCTTCGATGGGTGCGATGCCTGCCGTCGCCATCACAAAATCGCCATCGAACGAAGTGACGCCTGCGGGCAGCAGTAACGCCACACGCTTGCGCACATCGGCCGTGGCGCCGGTCAGGTCGAGCGGTTCGGTTTCGATAAATCCGGGCACCTGGCTCAATGCATCGGGGTCTCCCTGCAGGACAATTGTAGAAGGCTCGGAGCGGACCGCACTCAAGCGATAGCCAGTGGCCGAGGGACCGGACAGCTTGACGCGCACCGCCACCTCTTTTCGCCCCGGCCACTGCTCCACCGGCACCACAATCTGGGCGCGGCCAGGCGCGGCCACTTCCACACGCTCGACAGGCCGGCCTTGCGCGTCGGCGGCGACTAACGGCTGCGTCCGTTCGACCTGGCTTTTGGCGCTGCGCAGGTAAATTTCTGCACGCGCTTTACTGACCTGGTCTACTTGCGATTGCGGGCCGCTGACGGTGACCGTGACCGGCGTGTAGATGGGCGTCTGCCATTCATAGCCAAACGCGGCGCCATCCAGGATCTCGACCTGGACGGGCACTTCCTTTTCCACGCGCGGGTCGAGCACGACAGTGTATTCGGGGCGCTGCACTTCGAGCACAGTTACTTGTGGGTCGCGGCGCGTCACTTTGACGCTCACATCATGTTCGCCAGGCCCCAGCCCCGTGAGGTCAAGCATGGCGCGGAAGTCACTTTCGCGCATACTCTCCCAAGATGTGCGCGGCGCACGCAACTCCAGAGCCACACTTTCTGTGCTGAGATCCTGCACGACTTCCACCCCCTCGCTCAGCCCGACCACAGTCAATGGGATGCGCGTATCAAACTCCTGGACGATCAGCGGATTCTCCTGATTGACTGCGATCAGCCAGATCGTCAGCGCCAGCACGGCCGACAGCAGCAAGGTGCCGACGTCGCCCGCCCCCACACGCTGCCGTTGGCGGGCACGCGGCATGGGAGGATCGGTTTGAATGTCGGTTTCGGACTGGAGATCGAGTTGTTCCATCGCTCAGTGCGTCCAGCTTATATGCTCGAATAGTAGTCGCTCAGCACGGCGCGCAGCCGATTGCTGTCGATGCGTACGATTCTTCCATTGCGCGCCACGGAGACGCGCCCGGTTTCCTCCGAGACGACGATCACGAGCGCGTCGGATTGTTCAGTGACGCCGATAGCGGCGCGATGGCGCGTGCCCATTTGGCTGTCTGCCAGTTCACGGTCGGTCAACGGCAGCACACATGACGCGGCCAGCACACGCTCCTTGCGGATGATGACGGCGCCATCGTGCAGCGGCGTGTTGGGAAAGAAGACCGTCGTCAGCAACTCCGATGACGCCTCAGCGTTGATGATGATGCCACTATCGACGATTTCCGCCAGTCCCGTGACGCCCTCAAAAACCAGCAAGGCGCCATAGCGACGCTGCGCCAGCCACTCAATGGACTTGACGATTTCGGCGATCAGCGTCTGTCCCTGGCTGGTATCGCCGCGGCGCATCAATAACGGCGCTGAACGCCCGACGCGTTCCAACGCGCGCCGCAATTCCGGTTGAAAAATCACCGGAATTGCCACCAATACCATCGGCGCGGCGGAGCGCATCAGCCAGTTGAAAGCCGGCAGGTCGATCGTCTGTCCCAAGATCGAAAAGATAATGAGGAAGACCAACACCCCGCGCACAAGCTGCACCGCACGCGTGCCGCGAAAGAGACGAAACAGGCCATAGAAGACCAGCGTCACGAGTGCAAGGTCGAGAATGCTTTGCCAGTTCGATAATCGGCTCAGCGAGGCAAAAACGTCTGTCATCCAATCTCTAGTCTCCAGCTATTTTAGCGGGATGTTCCCAATCAGGTGCGCCAACAGCGCCTTTTGAGCGTGCAACCGGTTGTGCGCCTGGGGGAAGAGGACGCTGTTTGGCCCGTCGGCGACCGCATCGGTGATTTCTTCACCGCGATGCGCCGGCAAGCAGTGCATGACCAACACATCGTTGTTGCGGGTGCGCGCCAATAAATCACGGTTCAATTGATAGGGCGGGAAGATGCGCAAGCGCGCTTCCCGTTCGGCTTCTTGTCCCATGCTCGTCCACACGTCGGTGTAGAGCACATCGGCGCCCACCACGCCGTCCAGATCTGCGGTAATCGTGACATCGGCGTCCGACTCGGCAACGATGGTGGGGTCGGGCACATAGCCGGCGGGCGAAACAATGCGGACGTTCATGCCCACCTTGCCCGCCGCCATGATCAGGCTGGTGGCGACATTGTTGCTGCCGTCGCCAACATAGGCCAACGTCATTCCCTCCAGCCTACCCGCCTGCTCCCAGATGGTGTAAATGTCTGCCAACGCCTGGCAGGGATGGCTGAAATCGCTGAGTCCGTTGATCACCGGCGCCGTCGACCATTGCGCCAACTGCACGACATGCTCGTGAGCGAAGACGCGCGCCATGACGCCGTCGCAGTAGCCGCTTAACACGCGCGCCACGTCCGCGACGCTTTCGCGCGCGCCCAGCCCGATCTCTTGCGGGCTCAGATAGAAGGCATAGCCGCCCAACTGCGCCATCCCCATTTCAAAGCTGACGCGGGTGCGCAGGCTGGGCTTTTGAAAAACCAGCGCCAACGATTTGCCGGCAAGAATCGGTGCGTTCTGGCCAAGACGGCTGCGCTCGTCCTTCAGTTCACGCGCCAGCCGCAATAATCCCCAGAATTGTTCGGACGTGACGTGTTGCAGATCCAAAAAATCTGACAATGCAGGAATCACAGCGCTCATCGGTCGTTTCTTTCTCCATCCACGGTTTGATGATATTGCACAGTTACATTTGCGTAGGTCACGCTATCAGCGTGACGCCGGTTGGTGACGCATCACGTCGGGCTGATAGCCCGACCTACTATGGTGCTACATTGTCTCCTATCGCGTGACGCCGGTTGTTAACGCCGGTTGGTGACGCATCACGTCGGGCTGTGATAGCCCGACCTACTATGGTGCTACATTGTCTCCTATCGCGTGACGCCGGTTGTTAACGCCGGTCGGTGACGCATCCGTCGGGCTGATAGCCCGACCTACTATGGTGCTGGTTATGGCAGCCACGCTAACCGCATGACGCCGGTCGGTGACGCATTACGTCGGGCTGATCGCCCGACCTACATTGTCTCCGCGACCACCGGGTTATCGAGCGAGCCCAGCCCATCGATGGCTACGGTCATCACATCGCCCGGTTTGACCGGCCCGATGCCCGACGGCGTGCCGGTCAGGATCAGGTCGCCCGGTTCGAGCGTCATGAAGCGCGTGACATGAGCGATGATGCGCGGAATGGAATGCACCATCAGCGCCGTCGTGCTTTGCTGGCGCAGCTCGCCGTTGACCAGACAGCGCAGGACGCGATCTGTTGGGTCAAAGGTGGTGTCCACCCACGGGCCAACCGGTGCAAAGGTGTCGAAGCCCTTGCCGCGCGTCCACTGCCCATCCTTTTTCTGCAAGTCGCGCGCCGTGACATCATTGGCAAGCGTGTACCCAAAGATGAAGTGCGGCGCATCTGCTTCCGACACATTGCGGCAGCGCCGGCCGATCACGACGCCCAACTCGCCTTCGTGGTCGACGCGTTCGCTGATCGACGGATAGACAACCGCTTCCCCTGGCCCGATCACGGCGGTCGGCGGCTTCAAAAAGATCATCGGTTCGCTGGGCACTTCATTGCCCAGCTCCGCGGCATGTTCTGCATAATTGCGTCCGACGCAAACAAGCTTGGATGGCGTTACAGGCGCCAACAGCCGGACATCGGCCAGCTTGTACGGTCTCGTCAGAATTTCAGGCGCATAGACGCCATCGGCGTCGACGTCCAGATAGGGCGCGCGCAACAGCGGATAGACCAGGTCGTCAACGAGAAGCCCCCAGCCAGCAGATGCGTACAAGTCATCCGCGCCAAATGGGAGGAAATCTTCTTCCATTGAAGACGATTTTGAGTAACGAACGATACGCATGCTCAGTTCCCATCACTTTCTGAATTTCAGTACTTCACAAAACTCACGCAAAGTCACAAAGAATACAAAGAGCGTCAGCTTCAACTTTGCGCCTTTGCGGCTTTATGTGAGGCAAAATCGTGAAGTACTGAATTTTGCCAGAGCGCGCCACGGCCCCATCTGAAGCTATGCAAATTGTGTGTCGTTGACAACCAACTGATATTTGCAGCCCAGAAATTCACACGCCTGACGCATCATCGTCATGCGGCTCAGGAAGATCTCGAAGTATTCGATCACGGCGGCATAGTACGTGTCGATCTCAAGCTCCAGCGCGATGATCTTTTCTTCGGGCCGCACCCGCACGAAGCTGCGTTTCGCGGCATAATTGACGCGGTCGTGGATGTCGAAATCCTCCATGCGCGGGTTTTGTACGCGGCTGCGGTGGACGTCCGCCTTGTCGCCGATGATCACTGCCGCGCTGATGGCAGACGTTGCGGTGCCGCGCTCCTCTTCATGATTGCCAATGGCGTTCATCACCGTAGCGCATTCCTGCGGCGACATATTCATCCGCTTCATAATGCCCCAGGCCAGCAGCGAGCCGCTGAGCGCGTGGTTCTGGCGATGAATTACATTGCCGATGTCGTGTAGATAGCCCGCCACGTTGCTAAGTTGATAGGTGCGCTCGTCATAGCCGAGATGCTCCAGTACATTTTGGGCGATGTTGCCGACCAGACCGGCGTGACGCTGGCCGTGTTCGGTGTAGCCCAATGCCTTCATGATCGCGTTGGCGGCTTGAAGCATGGCTACGACTTCGGGGTCGCGTTTCATGTCTTCCACGGTGATCAGCCGGCGCCCATTCGAGGTCAACTCAACCTCGGGCGTATCGTGATTTGTGTTTAATGCGTCAAAAAGTTTCTTATTCGTCATAGATTATCTTCAAATTCGTTTCTAGAGCACCTGGCTCAATGCCATCGCACTCAGCAACATTGCCAACAACCACAGCGGTTGCATCCGTCGTCCCACCGGGCGCCCCTGCACAATCGCAAGCCAGGTCGGCAGCAAGAGCAGGACAACCCCGGCCAGCCAGAGCGGCGCCTGCGCCAGGATCAACAGCGCACAAATTGCCAGCTCACCGCTTGCCAGCAGCAGCATGGCGATGGCATCGTGTGGATCGGCCAGGATGCGCATTTCGCCCCAGTGATGCAGCACCCACATTGCCACGAGCACGCCGGAGACGCCCCACACCGATGCTTCGGCCGTTGGCGCCAGTTGTTGCATGATCAACAGCCACGGCAACCCGATACTCATGAGGCTGCCGAGCAGCACAGGAACATCTTGCAACGTGTGGCGCGCCGTCCACCCCAGCAGGGTGATGGCCACGGCGATCAAGGTCAGCGCCAACGCATCCACGCCCAGCACAGCAGCCACCAACAATGCCAGCAAGATGGCCGGGATGCCAGCACGAAAGACCAGCGGCCATAGATCCTGATGGTCATTGGCAAAGACGCGCGCCGCGGGCGACCCTGGCTGGAGATAGGGCAGCCAGACCTGCTGACGCAACGTACGCGGGGAGAGCGGCAACAAGTGGGCGCGGCCGCCAGCCAGCCGCCACACACTTCCCCACAGCACATCGACCAAAATCAACGCCAGCGCCAGCACTCGCCAGTCAATCCCTTCCAGCGTGGCGCCCGCCGACAGTGCACCGGCTATTCCAGCCCACAGCGCGGCCGGACGCCAGAAGGAGTGATCGACCCAGGTCTGGGCATTGACCAGACCGCACGCCATGATATCCTCCGTGGCCGGCCGTGCAGCCCCAGAGCGCCAGTGCACCCCCAGGCGTCCGACCGGCACTCGCTCCGAAGCGGGCGCCGCGCCGCTAGATTTTGTTATCGTCGAATCTGTCATGGCCGAATCTGTCACGGTCGCTCAACGCTTCCCTCGCTCGTGGACGCGCATCCTATCCTTGCGCACAGACCGCTCCTGCCGTCCGTCGCCCCGTTTGCACACATGGTTCCTCTGCAAGGCGCGCACCGGAACAATGATTATACCAGATGAGAAGAAGGCGACAGAATCGGCTGCGGGCAACTCGATTTTTGCCTCACCTCTTTATGCTGCGTACAATAAAGAGTCCAATCGGTTTGATATTCTTTAACATTGCATGGAGATGGCTATGGCAGACACTGTTGAGACCCCAATGGAATCTCTCGAATACCGCACCGAGGTCAAACAACTCCTGGATATCCTTGCTCACTCGTTATATACGGATCGCGAGATTTTCCTGCGAGAGTTGATCTCAAATGCGTCGGATGCGTTGAACCGCATCCAGTTCGAGATGCTGACCAATCACGACGTCGTCGATCCAGAGGCGGAATTAGCGATCCATATCGAGGTGGACGACGAAGCTAAGCTCATCACGATTCGCGACGCCGGCATCGGCATGAACCGTGACGAGTTGGTCGAGAATTTAGGCACGATCGCGCATTCCGGCGCGCGCACCTTTCTGCAAAATGCCGGGCAAAGTCAAAACACGCTGGAGGAGATCATCGGTCAATTTGGCGTCGGCTTCTATTCGGTGTTTATGGTCGCCGAAGAGGTCACGGTGCTCTCCCGATCTTTCCGGCCCCAGGATCGCGCGGCGATGTGGCGCTCGACCGGGGACAGCCGTTTCAGCCTCGCTGACGCCGAAAAGCCCCAACGCGGCACGGAAATTCGCATTCGTCTCAAAGAAGACGCCGCCGAGTTTGCCAGTGCGTGGCGTCTGGAGAGCATCATCAAGCGCCATTCCGACTATGTTTCTTTCCCAATTTATGTGAAAGGAGAGGAGGATGAGCCGAAAATTGCCAACCGACGCACCGCGCTGTGGCGGCAATCCCCTTCCAAGGTAGGAGCCGCTGAATATGAAGAATTCTATAAGCAGCTCACTTTCGATGAAGAGGCTCCGCTGCTGCATATTCACATGGTGGCGGATGCACCCGCCAATGTGCGCAGCATCCTCTTTGTGCCGGCAAAGCGGGAGCGTAGCTCGCTGCGGCTGCGTCCGGAGCATGGGGTGCGGCTCTATTCGCGTAAGATTCTGATTCAGGAGCACAACAAAGAACTGCTTCCCGAATACCTGCGCTTTGTTGAGGGCGTGGTGGATTCTGAAGATCTGCCGCTCAACGTCTCGCGCGAAACCGTACAGAGCAATCCCGTCACGCGCCAACTGCGCAAAGCGCTGACCAGCCGGCTGCTCAAGGATCTCAAAACGCTGGCCGAGCAAGACGCTGCTCAATACACCACATTCTGGACTGAGTTCGGCGCCTTTATCAAGGAAGGGATCGCCTCCGACTTTGCCAGCCGCGACGCGCTGGAGGAGTTGTTGCGTTTTCGCTCCACGCACACCGGCGCCGACGGCTGGACGACGATCAAAGAGTACGTCGCACGGATGCAGCCCGACCAAAACGCGATCTACTACATCCTGGGCGACAGTTTGAAGTCCGCCATCCGCAGCCCCCACCTTGATTACTTCCGCAAACATGAGATCGAAGTTCTCTACTTCACAGACTTTATCGATGGCTATATGGTCAGCCAGTTACGCGAAGTAGAAGGCAAACCGCTCCAGAATGTCGACGATGCAAACCTGGACCTGCCCAAAGGGACGCCGGCCGAGGACGCGTCCGCCCTGCAAGTGAGCCAGGATGTCTTCGACCAGTTGCTGGCGCGCGTCAAGCGCGTCCTGGGCGAGCGGGTGCGTGATGTGCGAGAAGGCAAGACCTTGGTGGACAGCCCCGCGCGGCTGGTGTCATCGGAAGATGACTTTGCGCGCGAGCTGCAATATGTACGCCGCGCGATCGAGGAAGACTACGTCGCGCCCGTGAAAATTCTGGAGATCAACCGCCATCACCCCATCGTCGCCAACCTGTCGCGCCTCGTCAGCGAGGACGGGGATAACGCGCTGATCGAGCCGGCGGTGGAGCAACTGTTCGACAACCTGCAATTGCTCGACGGCGCGTATCAAGGATCCGTGGCAGATATGGTGGATCGCATCCAGAAGCTGATGGGGGCCGCGCTGCGCGACTAAAGAGCGACAATTTTGGACAACCGAGACGATGGAGCCATGCCTGGCACGGCGCAGCGGGCAGCCTGATGATGTAGAATGGCGTGCTGAGAATGGCTTCCGCCTGGGTTAGAAAGAGGCCGCTCATTTGCAAGCGATTGCATCAGACAACGATTCGCATTATACTCAGCTACGTGTCTACTAAAATTTTGTTCAGAAAGGACAGACTGATGACGAAGCGTCTATCGTTATTGCTAATCTTCATTATACTTACCGCGCTGTTCAGCGGGTGCGCCGCGCAAGAAGGCGGGTTTGTCGCCACAGTGGTGGTCACAGCTACGCCTACCGAACGCCCAACGGACGCCAAAACCGTGCTGCGCGTCGGCACCGGCGACAGCGGCGAGGGGTTGACGCCGCATCTGAAAATTATCGAAATGTTCGAGGCGGAGAATCCGGACATCCAGGTGCAACTGGAGCCGGTCGGCAGCGGCGATTATTATGCGCGCATCCTGACGCAGATCGCGGCCGGCGACCCGCCGGATCTGTTGCAGATCGGCGACGACGCGGTGCCGATGTTTGTCGACAAAGGCGCATTTCTGCCGCTCGACGACTTCATTGCCGACGCGCAATATCCGCTCGATGTAAGCATCTATCTGCCTGGCGTGATGGAGCCTGGCCAATGGAACGGCGCCCAGTACCTGCTGCCCAAAGATTTCTCACCACTGGCGATCTATTACAATAAAAAACTGTTTGACGAAGCCGGGGTTGCCTATCCTCAAGAAGGATGGACTTGGGACGATCTATTGGCGACGGCGCAGCAATTGACCAAGACCGATGCCAGCGGCAATGTGACGCAATGGGGCATCCAACTCCCTGGCCCCTGGACCACCGGCTTTGAATATTGGGTGGCGGCCGCAGGCGGGCGACTGATCAGCGAAGACGGGACGACCTTTGCCGGCTACATGGACTCACCCGAAGTGCAAGCCGCGGCGCAGTTCTACGCCGACCTCTACAACAAGTACAAAGTGGCGCCGCTGCCTGCCGACATGAATGCTTTTGGCGGTGGCAACAGCGAATTCGACAGCGGCAGAGCGGCCATGCGGCTCTTTGGCCGTTGGCCGCAGTCCGGCATGAAGGACAACCCAAATATTGAGTTGGGTGTGGCGCCGCTGCCGGCTGACGTCGCACGCGCCGGCGTGCTCTTCTGGGGTGGCTTTGGCATTTCATCGCTCACCGAAAATCCTGAAGCGGCCTGGCGCTTTTTGCGCTACTACACGGGCGCGGAAGGAGCTGAAGTCTGGAAGGACTGGGCGTTGCCGACCGTCAAGAGCGTGGCCGAAAGCTCCGGTTTGTCGTCGGATCCCATTGAAGGCGTCTGGCTCAACGAGCTGAACCACCTGGCGCCGCGCGCCTATGTGTTCACACCGTACTGGGGCCAGACTGCCGACCCGGCGTTGCGTCGCGTGCTCGAAAGCGTGATCCTGGATCCCAACGCCAATGTGGCCGAGCTGCTCGACGCCGCTGCCCAGGAAGCCCAGGCATCGCTGGATGATTTGCGCGAGTAACGTTGGCTACCACTACGCCATTACGTGATTTGTCACACAACGGTGGCAGCCGACTGGCGCGCCGTGAGGCGCTCACTTTTTACCTGCTGATTTCGCCGTGGCTGCTCGGGCTTTTGATCTTTGTACTTGGCCCGATCACTGCGTCGCTTGGCTTTAGCTTTACGCGCTGGGACTTACTGACAGCGCCGGTGGCCGTCGGGCTGCGCAACTATACGCGCATGCTCGACGACCGCTTTTTCTGGCAGTCGCTCAGCGTGACGGTGCGCTATACGTTGATGTACGTGCCGTCCGAGTTGATCGGCGGGCTGCTGCTGGCGTTGCTGATGAATCAGGTCGGCGCGCGCGGCATCCGCAGCCTCCGCACGATCTACTACATGCCTTCTGTGCTGTCGGGCGTCGCCTTTGTGGTGGTGTGGATGTGGCTCTTTCATCCAGAAGCCGGGTTGATCAACGCCACGCTGGCAATGGTCGGCATTCGCGGCCCGCGCTGGCTCACCGATCCCAACACCGCGCTGACCGCGCTCTGGTTGATGAGCCTGTGGGGGCTGGGGCGCACGGCGATCATCTACCTGGCTGGACTGCGCGGCATCCCCAAAGAACTCTATGAGGCTGCGGCCATCGACGGCGCCGGCGTCAGCCAGTCGTTCTGGCGCATCACGTTGCCGATGCTGACGCCGGCGATCTTCTTCAACCTGGTGCTGAGCATCATTTCGACCTTTCAGACCTTTACCAGCGCGTTTGTCGCCACCAACGGCGGGCCACTCGATGCGACGCTGTTCTATGTGCTCTACCTCTACCGGAAAGCCTTTCAGGACTTTCAAATGGGTTATGCCTCGGCGCTGGCCTGGGTGCTCTTTCTGATCATCCTGGGGCTGACGCTGCTGGTGGTGCGCAGCGGGCAATGGTGGGTCTACTATGAGGGAGAGCAGCGGTGAGCGGCAACGCGCATCGTTGGCAGCGCTGGGTGGTGATGGTCGTGCTGTGGGGCGTAGCCATCCTCTTTCTGATCCCATTTCTGTGGATGCTCTCTTCCTCACTCAAGCCCAATTATCAGATCTTCGAGATTCCGCCACGCTGGATCCCCAACCCGCCGCGCTGGGAAAATTACACCGAGGCGCTGACGATCCTGCCGTTCGACCTCTACATTCGTAACACCGCTGTCATCACGCTGCTGACGATCGCCGGGCACCTGGCATCGTGTACGCTGATCGCTTACGCCTTTGCCCGGCTGCGCGCGCCCGGCCGCGATGCGCTCTTCGTCGTCATGCTGGCGACCATGATGCTGCCCTACCCGGTGACGATGGTGCCGCTCTATGTGCTTTTCAACCGTCTGGGTTGGATCAACACAATTTTGCCGCTGACCGCGCCCGCTTTCTTTGGCAGCCCCTTTTATATCTTCCTGATGCGCCAGTTCTTCCTGACCATCCCGCGCGACTTCGAGGACGCCGCCCGCATCGACGGCGCCAACACCCTCCAGATCATCGGCCGCATTATGGCGCCGATGGCGTTGCCCGCGTTGGCCACGGTCACGATCTTCACGTTCCAGGCCACATGGAACGACTTTCTCAGCCCGCTGATCTATCTCCAGCGCCCCGAACTCTACACGGTGACGCTCGGCCTCCAGTTTTTTCGCTCCACCTACACCACCAACTGGGCCTATCTGATGGCGGCGTCGCTCGTGACCACCCTCCCCGTGATCGTCGTTTTCTTCGCCGCGCAACGCTATTTTGTCGAAGGCATCACCATGACGGGCGTGAAGGGATGAGCCAAAGGCACTCACTTCCCAATCGTGCTTGAGTTGCGAGGGGCGAGGGGCGAGGGGCGGTGAAAGGATGAGCCAAAGGCACTCACTTCCCAATCTCTCAATCTCCCAATCTCCAGCCCTCTGATTACCATCTTCGCCCCATCTCCCTTACAATGCACACATGTTTTATGATCGCGCAAGAATCTATGTAAAAGCAGGCAGCGGCGGCAACGGTGTAGTTTCCTTCCGCAAAGAGAAATATGTCCCGCGCGGTGGGCCTAATGGCGGCAACGGCGGACGTGGCGGCAGTGTGGCCCTCGTGGTCGATCCGGGGTTGAACACCCTCTACCACTTGCAGCACAGCGTCCACCATCGCGCAGAGTTTGGCGGACACGGCGGCGGCGCTGACCGCACGGGCGCCACTGGCGCGGTGCTGCGCATCGCAGTGCCGCCCGGCACCATCGCCCGCCACGTCGACACCGGCGTCATCGTGGCCGACCTGACCCACGTTGGTCAAGAAGTGATCGTCGCACGCGGCGGCCGCGGCGGCCGCGGCAATTCGGCCTTCAAGACCGCACGCAACACCGCGCCGCGCCTGGCGGAAAAAGGCGAACCCGGCGAAGAAGCCTGGCTCGAACTCGAGCTAAAACTCGTGGCGGATGTTGGCATCATCGGCGTGCCCAATGCGGGCAAATCTACGCTGCTCAGCCGGGTCAGCGCGGCGCGCCCCAAGATCGCTGACTATCCCTTCACCACGGTTGAGCCGATGCTGGGCATGTCTGAAGTCGATCATCGCCAGATGGTGCTGGTCGATATTCCCGGCTTGCTGGAAGGCGCACACGAAGGCGTTGGCCTGGGGCTGGAATTCCTCCGCCACATCGAGCGTTGTCGTGTGTTGATCCACGTGCTCAGCGGCATCAGCCCGGATCCTGTTGGCGACTTTGAGGCCGTCAATCAGGAGTTGACGCTGTTCAACGCCGCGCTGACGGATAAACCACAACTTATCGTCTTCAATAAGATGGATCTGCCCGATGCGCGCGCGGCCTGGCCCGCGGTGGAGCAAGCGCTAGCCAAATACGATCTACCTATGCTCGCGATCAGTGCGGTGACCGGCGAAGGCGTGCTGGAGATGCTGCGCCGCATACAGGTTATGCTTGACGCGCTGCCCCTCCCGGACGAAGCGCCGGAGGAACTGGTCGAGTTGTCGCCGGCGCCCGATCCCAAAGCATTCCAGATCGACGAAGTCGAAGAAAACGTCTGGCTGGTGCAAGGCGTCGAGATCGAGAAGGTCGTCAAGATGACAAACTGGGATTACTACGAGGCGGGGATGCGTTTTCAACGCATTCTCAGCGCCCTTGGCATTCGCAACGCGCTGCTCGAGGCGGGCATCGAGGATGGCGATACTGTGCGTATCGGCGACGTAGAGCTGGTTTGGGGCTACGACAACGCACTTGGTGAATGATGATCGAGCGTCGCATCAACTTCCGCCGCGTGGGGATTCTGGGCGGCACCTTCGACCCGATCCACATCGGCCATTTGATTCTGGCTCAGGAAGCCTGCTTTCAGCTTCAGCTTGATCGCGTCTATCTGGCGCCGGCTGGCGATCCGCCCCACAAATTGGGTCGTCAACTGGCGCCGGTGCGCGACCGCCTGTGCATGGCTGAATTGGCCACCGCCGACATCGATACGGTGATCATCAGCCGCATTGACGCCGACCGGCCGGGGCCGCATTACACATCGGACATGGTGCGTCTGCTCCAAGACGAAGCCGGGCCCAACACGGAAATCTATTTTTTGATGGGCATGGACAGCCTGCGCGACCTGCCCACCTGGCATGAAGCCGCCTGGCTGGTCGAACATGCGCGCCTGGTGGCGCTCAGCCGTCACGACGTGAAATTGGATTGGGATGCACTGGAAGCCGCGCTGCCGGGCTTACGCAACCGCGTCATTATTCTCGACATGCCGGAGCTTGAGATCGCCAGCCATGTCATCCAGCAGCGCGTGCGCAACGGTCAACCCATTCGCCACATGGCGCCCCGCAGCGTCGAAGCCTACATTCAGAAGCACAATTTGTATCGCGGGTAAAATGTAATGCGTAAAACGTGATACGTGATTTATTACGCATCACGTTTTACGCATTTATCCTCACTTTGTCGCCAGGCGTAGTTGCAGAAGCCCCAGATTGAATTGCTTGTCGCCATGCGTCAGGATGTCGTTGAGTTTGGCCGCGTCTTCAAGCGCATAGGCGTCGATCATGCGAATGGCCGGGTCTTGCTCAACCGTGCTATCGGGCTCAATCCCTTGGTTTTTGATCAGGTTCTTGTCGGGTGTGAGCCAATTCGTGACGCCCAGCCGCAACACCGACCCATCGCTGAGCGTAAAAGGTTGCAGCACGGTGCCGGTGCCGAGCGTCGGCTGTCCGACCAGTTTGGCGCGACCATTCTCCTTGAGCGCGCCCGCGGTGATCTCACCGGCGCTGGCAGTGCCCTGATTGATCAGCACGACCATCGGATACTCACGCGCCAGCCCGTCGCCAACCGAGCGGTAGGTGCGCAGTTGATCGGACGCATCCCGCTCGTGCAGAATGATTTTGCCTGTTTCCAGAAACTGGGTGTTGACGCGCAGCGCCTCTTGCAAATAACCGCCAGGGTTGTTGCGCAGATCGAGCAGAATTCCATCCACCGGATTGCCGGCCGCGACTTCTGCATCGATCGCCTTGAGCGCCCTCTGCAATTCATCGCCTGTATCAGCGGCAAACTGTGAAATCTGAAGATAGACGAAATCCGTCTCTGGAATGCGCGACCAGGTGACGCTTTCGACATCGATTTTCCCGCGTACAACCGCAATATCGACCGGCGTCTCTTCATCTGTATGAAGCACGGTAATGATCACAGTCGTATCGGCCGGACCTCGAATGCGTGAGATGACCTCCCATTGAGGCAGGCTGACCACTTCCTCGCCATCCACCTTGAGCACTATATCTCCGGCCAGGATGCCGGCTTTCTCGGCGGGCGACCCATGAATCGGCGCCACAATGCGGAAGCCGGCGTCATCGCCTGCGACATACGCCCCGATGCCTTCAAAGGAGCCTTCAAGCTGGCTTTCCTGCTGCTTGGCTTCATCGGGCGAGAAGAAAACGGTGTGGTTCTCATCGCCAAGCGTCGCCAGCATTCCCTGAATGGCGCCGTAAGTCATGCGCACCGGGTCGATCTCCTCACGATCTACAAAATACTGATCGACGAGCCCCCACACCTCCCAGAAAACTTCAAACTGAGAGGGGCGGTCGTCAGCTAAGACCGGACGCGCCATAAAGCCAGTCAACGTTCCTGCAAGGAACATAAAACTCATTATTCCAACCAACGTCAGACCAATTATAATATTCTTTAGTTGATATGTTGACTTACGATTCATAGTTTTATCGACCGGAGCCTCTATGGTTTGACAGGTAGATGTAAGGTTATTTACTACTATAAGTTGGTAGGATACAAAGGCATCTTAGCACAAAAGCTGAATCGATACTCCCCACCAGGTAGTTTGCGCACTCGCCAGTCGCTTGTTTCTGAAATTAGCTGGCTGAAATGTGAGTGCACAGGAAAATATACGAAATTCAGCTTAGGAGAGCATTGGCAAAGGATAAATTTCAGGTAAGGAATGGATTCAACCATGGACAATCGAGTTCGAACAATCAACAACAATCATGACAGCGCACGGATTCTCGTTGTCGATGATGCTGCGGACACCAGGCTGATGTTAAGCCTGCGTCTGCAACGCGAAGGCTATACCATCCTGACGGCAGGCGGCGGTCAGGAAGCAATTGAGATGGTGGCCAAGGAAGGACTGCCGGATCTGGCTGTGCTTGACATCATGATGCCTGGCATGGATGGCTTTGTCGTAGCGGACGAATTGCGCCAGATGGGTGACATCCCCGTCATCTTCTTGTCCGCTCTCTCCGATACGAACACCAAAGTCGAAGGACTCAATCGCTACGCCGAAGATTATGTGACCAAGCCCTTTGCCTTTTCCGAGCTGCTGGCGCGCATCCGACGCGTTCTAATGCGCGTTGCCCCCGAACGCACATTAGAGCCGGAACTCCAGATCGATGATCGCCTGCGCATCAACTTCTCCCAACAATACGCGGTAATGGATGACAAGCAGATCACGCTGACCCCGACGGAAAACCGCATTATGAACATTCTCTATCATAATCGCGGTCGCGTACTGTCGCCTGGCTTTCTGTTGTCGAAAGTCTGGGACCCGACGCGCAAAGGCACGGTCGAATCGTTGTGGGTGCATGTGCGACGCTTGCGCAGCAAGATCGAACCGGATCCCGACAATCCGCGCTACGTTCTGACAGTGCGCGGACAGGGGTACTGTCTCCCGCAGCGCAACCAGATCGATCGCGAACCCACACTCGTGCAGAATATGTAAGTCTATCTCCAACGTGCGTGTCACTGGTCAGCGGGTGTAAGGCTCTACCTCTGTTGACCAGTGACACGCACGTCCTGACTATATTCGCTAGCTTTCTAAAATAATTTGTGGCCGAGCTGCAAGCCACCTGCTTCAAGGAAAGGTGGGCAACTCACCCCCGGCGCCTGGCATCGCACTCATTGAATTCCCATTGAACCAACAAATTTTCTGACAGCTTGGCGTGCTCTGTCCATTTGTGATAAAATGTGCAAAGTCGTCATTCCGTCCTGTGTCAATATTCATACCAAGCTACTACAGCATGAGCCTGCCAACACCTGCCTCGAACGAAATTCCTGATATTGTCATCAGTCGTCTTCCCATCTATTTACGCACGTTGCGTCTTCTCCACGGACAAGGCGCAGTCGTCACTTCTAGCCAGGAACTGGGGCAGTTGCTTGGCATCAGTTCGGCGCAAATCCGCAAGGACTTGAGCCATTTTGGCGAGTTTGGCAAGCAGGGCACCGGATACAACGTCGGCTATCTATGCAATCAACTGGAAAAAATTTTGAAGGTCGATTGTCTATGGCCGGTGATTCTGATCGGCGCCGGTTATCTCGGCCATGCCCTGGCCAGCTACAGCGGCTTTGAACATCGCGGGTTTCGGATCGTCGCTGTATTCGACAACGACGCCGCCAAGCTCGGCAATTTGATCGGCAATGTTGAAGTGCAGTCTATCGAAGCAATGGCTGCTGTGATCGACCACTATCGCTGTCAGATTGCGATCATCGCTGCGCCCGCCACCTCGGCGCAGCGCGTCGCCGATGAAGCGGTGTCCGCCGGCATCAAAAGCATCCTCTGTTACGCCCCGATCACGCTCACCGCACCGCCCCATGTGCGTGTGGAATATATTGATCCTGTCATTCACTTCCAACACATGACGTTTTATTTAGATCAGGGCTGCATCGACGATCTATAATGCCGGCGACGTTCAGACGAGCGGACGCTTACGCGCAAGTCCCTGGCCGCGTGGATATTGCGCGGGCGTGGCGGCTATTTTTTTCACGAGCAATAAGAAACGGCGCTCTTCTAAAAACGGCACCTCGACCGGCGCCAGGCGTACGGCGTCGCCGCCCATTGTCTTGATGGCGCGCCGCGCCGCCATAAACTCTTCCGGCGCGGATGGCCCCTTGTAAAACACTGCCAATCCCCCCTTGCGCACAAGCGGGAGTAAATACTCGGCCAGCGTAGCCAACGGCGCCACCGCCCGCGCGGTCACAATGTCGTACTGCTCGCGGTGCTCTGGGGTGCGGCCTAATTCCTCGGCGCGTCCGTGCACCAGGGAGACGGACGCAAGCGACAGCGCGTCCTTCAGGTGTTCGAGAAAGGCGATCTTCTTCTGCGTGCCATCCATCAATGTGACCGCCAATGCCGGACATGCGAGCTTGAGCGGAATGCCTGGAAAGCCAGCCCCGGTTCCCACATCAAGCACGCGCAGTTGCGGCAGCGGCAACGATTCCCCCAATTCTTCGGCAAGCAGCGGCAGACTCACCAGCGCATCAAGAAAGTGCTTGGTCTGCACTTCTTCGTACGCCACGATCGAGGTCAAATTCAATCGCTCGTTCCAAAGCACAAGCTCATGATAATAGGTCTCGAAGGCCGCAAGCGCCGCGGCCGACAATGGAATGTCAAGTTGGCGACAACCTTCCACCAGCAGCGCCAGTCCGGTCTGCTCAGGAGGTGCTACGGGTTGAGATGAAATGGATGGTGGACGATCGGCTGACTCCATAGCCGCAGATTGTATCATGACTGATGGTGAGATTGACAAAGCCACAACGCAAACCGTATAATCGCAAAGATAATAATTCTAAGCAATATGAGAAAAATTCGATGCAAACGTTCTGCGGAATTACAACCGACGGCATGTTGGATTATCTGGCCGCCATTTACAAACTGGGGGGACAACGCACCCGCGTCACTGATAAGGTGACAACTTCAGCCCTGGCGGAAAAAATGCATGTTTCACCGGCGGCCGTCTCCAGCATGTTGAAACGCCTGGAAGAGTCGAGTTTCGTTGACCGCTCGAATGCCGACGGCATCACCTTGACAGAGCAGGGAGAGTTGGCTGCCCTCCAACTGGTGCGCCGGCATCGTCTCCTGGAGGTCTTTCTCATTAAAGTGATGGGGTTTACGTGGGATCAGGTGGATGTTGAGGCGCACCGGCTGGAACACTCGATCAGTGCCGCATTCGAGGATCGCATGGATCGACTGTGCGGATATCCCACCCATTGCCCACATGGCGACCCCATTCCGCGCAAAGACGGCGCCATGAAGCTTGAACCCCTTATGCCGGTGACGCAGCTTGCGCCGGGCCAGGGTGGAATTTTACGGCGCGTGGGCAGCTCCGACGCGCGCGTGCTGCGCTACCTCGCCCAACTCCGGCTGGAGCCGGGGTGCACGGTCAAGCTCGTCGATGCTGCACCGTTCAATGGCCCCGTAACGCTGGAGCTGCGCAAAGGCAACGGCGATCACGTTTCTTCGCTCACGCAAATGCTGGGGAGCGAACTTGCAGGTCAACTCTTCGTCGTTGTCGAGCAGGGGATGGAGCAGAGGGTGGAAAATGGCGCTTAAAGAATACCGCGCGGCGGGCGGCGTCATCATCGAGGAGGGGCGCATGTTGTTGCTGGATCGTCCTTTGCAGCATGAAGTGCGCCTCCCCAAAGGGCACATCGATCCAGGTGAGACGCCGGCGCAAGCTGCGTTGCGCGAAACCACTGAAGAGAGCGGCTATGCTGATCTGGAGATTCTGGACGATTTAGGCAGTCAGGTTGTCCGGTTCAAGTTTCAGGGCGATGATTTCGTGCGCACCGAGCATTATTTTCTCATGCGGCTGACATCGCCGCGTACGATGCGCCGTAGCCGAAAAGATGAGGCCCAATTTATGCCGATTTGGCTGCCCTTATCGGACGCAGTGCAACGGCTTACCTTCGAGGCCGAACAACAGTTTGCACAGCGGGCAATCGACTTCGATGCGCGTCGCGCAGATCCAGCAGCAGCGCCGGCAAAACCAGACCAACCGCTTGTGTAACAAAGTCTCTGTAAATAAAAAGCGAGGGTTGGCGCGACGCGCCAACCCTCGCTTTTTCAGCTTTCCATCAGTTCCGGTACCGATAGGTGACGCGTCCGCGCGTGAGATCATACGGACTCATCTCCACTTTCACACGATCCCCTAACAACACACGGATATAATACTTGCGCATCTTGCCCGATAAATAGGCAAGCACCGTGTGCCCATTTTCAAGTTCGACCCTGAACATGGCATTGGGTAGTGCGTCCACGATTTTACCGTCTAAGGTAATCGTTTCTTCTGGCATGTGCTCCCATCAATTCACTATATTTGTAGCCGCCAGAGAGTCAATGCACTTTGCATTGTTTCGGTCCCGTCCCTGCTTCTCTCTGAGCGGTCAGGGTCAACCGCTCAGGGGCGGCTAAACCGCTGAGATTTACGAATTGCCTTCTGCCGCTTGATACGGCGGATTTCACTCTTCGATGTAAACCAACGCTTCTGCCTGACGATGGGCAAAATCCGCGCTTCGGCCACTGCTTTGCGGAATCGCTTCAGCAGGCTATCCTGGGATTCACCCGGGCGAAGTTCGACACTCATGATAATCACCTCCCCTCGTAGGCAAGCTAAATTTTGGATGCGCCATAACGCACGCCTGATTATAGTGGATGATGGCGTCTTGTCGCAAACCACAGGCGGCGTTATGACAAAAAGGAACGGGTTTCCGATGAAACCCGTTCCTTGCTTTCTCTTTCACGCGCAGCGTCCGGCGCCGTTCATTCGCCGGTTTCGTCTGCACCGGTTTCGCTCGGCAGCGTTTCATCTGAACGGGTTTCATCTGCACCGGTTTCATCTGCACCAGTTTCGCTGGACAGCGTTTCATCTGCCTGGCGGATGCTGAGGCCGATGCGTTGTCGTTTCGGATCGACGCGCAACACTTTCACCATCACCTTGTCGCCAGCGCGCACGACCTTTAACGGCTCTGCTACGGCGATGTCGGCCAGCTCACTGATGTGGATCAACCCTTCGACGCCCGCCTCCAGCTCGGCAAAAGCGCCAAAATCCGCCAGGCGTGTGATGGTGGCTGGCACAGTCGCTCCTACGGCATAGCGCTGCTCGATGCCATCCCACGGATTGGCCAACAGCCGTTTGCGGCTGAGCGCCACGCGCTGGTTGTCGATATCCATGCGGATGACCTGAACATCAATCTCCTGTCCGACCGATAACGCCTCGCGTGGATGATTGATGTTGCCGTAGCCGATCTCGCTGACATGCAGGAGACCATCGACGCCGCCAATATCGACGAACGCGCCAAAGGGTCTCATGCTGCGCACGACGCCGGGGACGACATCGCCGACGGCCAACGTCTTGAACAGCTCCTCGCGCTGCACTGAGCGGTATTCGCGCTCGGCCAACATCTGGGACATCACCAGACGCCGGCGCTTAGGGTCAACCTCGATCACCTTCAGCCGCATCTCACGGCCGATATGCCCCTCAAATTCGTCGCGACGCTGATCCTCGCTGAGGTTGCGCGGCATGTCGATCACGTGCGACGCCGGGACAAAGCCGCGTAGATGACTGAACTCGACCGTCAGTCCGCCTTTGTTGAAGCCGACTACCTGGTGCGTCGTGATCTCACCGCTTTCAAGCAACTGCTCGGCAACGAGCCAGTCCCGCTTTTGTTGTGCATCGGCGATGCTCAGCAGGAATACGCTGTCGTCTTCAGGCTGCTTGGCGACCACCACATCGACCGTCTGCCCTTCACGCAGGTTCTTGACAAATTCGGGGTCGAGTTTTGACAAGTCAGACTGCGGCACGACGCCATCGCGTTTGCTGCCGACGTTGACCAGCAGTTCCGTGGGACGGATCTCGACAATCACGCCCTCGCGCAGATCGCCGCGCCCAGGCATGTCCAGATCGATCTCTTCGCTCAAATACTGCTCGAACAACTCCAGGTCGGACGACTTTTGCTCGCCGTCGCTCAGTGTGGTCTCTTTGCTTTCTGCATCAGACATCTACAACAACCTCATTTTGTGGTGCGACGCTGCGCCTACCAGCCAAAATCGCCGATTACCGGACAGCCATCCGCAAAGAAGTACGATTGCCTTGAATTATATCAGCGACATAAAGTATCGTCAAGCAACTTTACGAACCGGGCTTCTTATCCTCTTTCGTCGCAAGTGCACTACGTAAACGCGCCCAGCGTTGCTTGAGTTGATCGGTGAACGCCGCGGTGACGTTGCGTCCGGCATAGCGCACATCGACGAAGGCCGCCGTCAACCCCTCGATGGTTTCGGCCTCATCAGGCGGCGGCGTGATCGCTGTCTCCAGGCGTGGACCAAAACGATCCGGCGTTTCGGCGGGTTTGCGGCCCACGTCGCGCTCTTCAGCAGCTTCCAAAAACTGAAAGTAGAGCAGGCGCACGCGCTGGTTCGGGGTGAGCAGGCGCCAGGGCAGCAAACGTCGTACAAAGGAGGGCAATCCCCTGCCCTGGGAGCTTTCTTGCTCGCCGGCAGCCGGTTGGCGTTGCGCATACCAACGGTGCACCGCACCAAAGAGCAACTGCCACTGCGCGACCAGATGCTCCCACAGCCGGCGCAGCCAACGCAGCGAGGTCTCCTTGTCGCTAAAGTAAAAATAGGCGGCATACCCAAGCAGCAACGCCACCGAAAGCCAGAAGAAGAGCCCACCCACCCAGGGCGGGATGACAAGCATGTCGGGCGGTTGCTCGAGTATGTTCTGCGCGGCCGGCGGCGGCTGCGCAGCTTCCGGTGCGCTTTGCGAGAAGGGCAGCAACGAGAGCAGCATCAGAAACCCCACCATGATCAGCCGGAAAATCAGATAAACCAGGGCAAACGCTGCGTTCAAAATAGTGGACAACACCACGGAGAGCAGATAGGTATCCCCAAGTGGCAAAAAGGCGGCAATGACCGCAAAGAGCAGAATCACCAGCAAGGTGTAGAGGGGCCAGTTGCGAGTAATGGCAGTCGCCGCCGGCAGCCTGTCCAACGTCCAACGCGCACGCAACACCGCCAATTGCCCCTGGCTGATCAGCAGCAGACCGATGAGAAAATAGGTCAACACCGCGCCCACCACCAGCGGATCAATATCAAGCCGGCCTAGCGCCCAGAAGTTAGGGCGCGCAATGCCGAGGCGCAGCGTAGAGGCAATCAGGATCAACAGGATGCCCCAGCTCACCCAACGCACCACAAAGCCACGCAGGATCAGCGTGCGATTGGTCGGGGCCGGCCGCGCAGAGTCCGCAAAACGCACGTTGGCGCGACGATTGATCCAGAGTTCGTCCGGCTGCAACGCCATCTTCATCAGATCATCGGTGAAGTCGATCGCCGCATACCAGGTGAAGAGGATAGTGATGAGAGCAAACAGAAACGCGCCGTTGGCAAAGACGCCGGTCGGGTCGCTCAGCAAGGCCAACGGGCTGGGCAGGTCGCCCGCTGCCAACCAGAGCACAGCGCGCGCTACCGCCACCAACAACGCAATCTCCGCCACACGATAGCCGCCGGAGCGCCGCAACCGCTGCGCGGGCATTGCCAGCCAGGTGGTCGTCGTGCAGCCGATGATCGCGGCCAGGATGCCCATCCCGGCGATGCTCCACCGCACAGCCGGCGCCATATCCGGCGCGTATTGGCGCAGAAAAGTCAGCACGACGAGGTCGATCGAACTCACCATCAACACGACCAGCAACGGGCGCATCACCGAGGTGAGCCAGGCGCGATCCATCTGCTCGGCGCCGGCAGGCGGGGGCGCACCAGCCTCGTGCGGTTGTCCTGTCTCCGTGGAGTCCTTCATTTCATTTAGCATAAGATGCGTCGCTCATGGGAAACGATACCACGTATGAACGTTGTGATAGAAGTCCCAGGGCTCCGGCTCCAGTCCGCCCCAGCGCGTGGTATAGCCGATATTGTGGACGATGCCGGCCAAAAAAATGTAAGGCAGATCGTCATGCAGAATTTGCTGAATTTCTCGGTAAAACGGAGCCCGATCCTGCGGCTGGCAGCCAGGCGTGGTGATGCCCTGCGCCAGCAACGTTTCAATGCGCGCGTTCTGGTAGCTGGTGAAGTTGAAGCCGCTGCCCGGCCGATCGGTTGCGGCTTCCCACAGTTCACTGTCGTCGGGGTCGATGCCCAGTCCGGCCCAGCCGCTGAGCGCCAGATCGAAGCGTTGCCCAAGCAGTTGTCGTGTAAAGGTGGTCACATCAAGCGACTGTACGGTGATATCAAACCCGATGGCGTTGAGTTGATCTTCAAGCGTTTCAGCAATACGCTTGTAATAGGGATTGTTGTCCGGTATGTTGAGGGTCAGCCGCAGCGCGCGCACATCTTTTTCACGAATGCCATTGCGATTGGTGTCGATCCAGCCATTATCCTCCAACAACGAGCGCGACAGATCGGGATTATAGGTTTTCGGTTCCAGGGAGGCGTCGAAGGCCCACGGCACGATCGGCAGAACATTGGCTGCCAGCGGATAGGCTTGCCCCAGGTAAATGGCGCTGACAATGCCGCGGTAATCGATAGCGTGGGACATGGCCTCGCGCACGATGGGATCACCTAAGATGGGATGCGGATCCTGAAAGCGGAACGCGCCGTCGTCGGTCAGCCCGCGTTGAGGCGCCTCCGGGTTGGCGAGATTGATGGCGATAAAATCGTAGGCGTCGGTCGATGCGCTCGCGACTTTGATCGTGGGTGCATCGAACAGGCTCGACAGTTGATCCGGCGTGACGGGGGATTCGTCAAGGTCGCCGGCGAGCAGCAGGTTTAAGCGCTCCTCGGCGCTCGGCACGATGCGAAAAATCATGCGCTCCATCAACGGCGCGCCCTGCCAGTAGCGATTGTTGCGCTGCAAGACCACGCTTTCGCCTGGAATCCAACTCTGAAACACAAAAGGCCCGGCGCTGACATCAGGGTCTTGATTGGAGAAATTTTCGACGACGTCGCTGAAATCCGCCGCGTAACGATGGCTTGGCATCCAGCCGATGCGCAGCAGGGAGAGCAGGTCGCAGCGCGGCTCGGTCAGGGTGACGCGCACAGTGAGCGGGTTGACAATCTCAATGGCTTCAATCGGCGCGGCCAGACGCTGGTAAGGCGAATCGATCTCGCTACGCTTGATGGCGTCATAGGTAAATTTGAAATCGTTGGCATCGACCGGGTCGCCGTCGCTCCAGGTGACGCCGGAGCGCAGATAAAAGGTCCACACGCGGCCGTCCGGCGAACTTTCCCACCGTTCCGCCATGGCGTTGGCTGCGCCATACTGCCCCGTCACGGGATCCTGACGCACCATAGCAGGATACAGCATGGCATGGACGGCCACGCTCGCACTATCGGCGGCCAGAATTGGGTTAAAGTTTTCCGGGTTGGCCGCGATCGCCCGCGTCCAGACGCCTCCAGGCTGGGGCGTGCCGGACAAAAAGCCAAAGGGGGTGGGCGTGGGCGTAGGAAAAATAGATTTTGTACGCTCTAAGGCATTGTTCTGGTTGCAGCCGGCCAGGATAAACAGCAGCATCATTGTCCATGCCCATCGTCTGACCCCACCGCATCGCTCGCATCGACCACTCATGGAGATAGTTTGCACGAAGCCAGGGTTGCGGGCAAATGCTAATGACGATCCAGCGACAGGAAGAATTTTGCTGTGACTTTGCGTCAGCCGCAATTTTTCATAGGTGCAGCGCCGGCGTGCTGCTTGCGAAGTGGCGTCCATCAGCCGCGCAGATCAATTGTACGGCGTTGCGCCCAGACGCTGCCGCCAGCGTCACACTGCCACCCGGCTCCACCCACTGTCCAGCCAGATAAAGATTCCGCAGCCCCGGCAGCGTCTTGGGCAGCCCCTCGATCATTAGACGCATCGTCCGCGGCGTCAACAGCCAGCCGCAGGTCGAACCCTGCCAGTTGCCCGTGTAACGCTCAAAACTCACAGGTGTGGCCACATCGGTGACTTCGACATGACCACGTATACCGGGATGATGCTGTTCAATGAGGTCAAGCAACTGATCGGCAACCTGTAATTGCTCTGTGTCGTAAAGGCGGCGACCGTAGATGCGCTGCCAATAGTCGTAGTCGCTCTTGAGCAGCACCGTCATGGCTGATTTGCCGGCAGGCGCCAGTGAAGGGTCGAACGAGTAGTGCTGCACGCTGATGTCGCTATGCTCCCGCCCAGCGATCAGCATCGGCGCCGCGAGCAGGTAGGTGATCCAGTGGGGATGGTCGTGAAGATCACGGTTGACGCCCAATGAGATCTGCATCATCGATTGCAGCGGCAAGTCGCCTGTGTAGAGCTTGCGCAGCCGGGCGTTGACGTAGCGACCGTCAAGCATATGAAAAAGTGTGCCGCGCCCATCCGCCGCCGAAATAATGACATCGGCGTGATGCACCTCGTCGTTGTAGAGCCGCACACCCACCGCGCGGTCGTGCTCGACCAGGATCTGCTCGACTTGCGCCTTGTAGCTGATCCGACCGCCCAGCGCCAGGTAGCGTTGCTCCAGGGCGCGGGCAAACGCCAGCGAGCCGCCAGCCGGAAAGCCGGCGTTGCCGTTATGCATGTAGGCGAGCAACTGCATCCCCGCCATCATGGGCATTTCCGGCCAGCCGAACATACGCGCCACCGCTTCGCGCAGGAAGGGATCCTGGAAGCGTGCAGCGTAGCGGCGCGCGGGCGTCATGCCAAACTTGATCAACGGCAGCACGAAGGGCAACATCTGTTGACCAAGCTGAGCATAGTCGAAAGGCTGCATCAACGACCGCGGCTTCGTATACATCACTGTCATGTCGAAGGCTGTAAAACGACGAACGCCTTCCGCCAGCTCCCGCGCAAGCCTGGCATCGGCGGGCGATAAAGCGCTGATTTCGGCTTCGAGGCGATCGGGATCGCTGTAGACAGTCAACGTGCGGCCGTCCTGTCCCCATATCTGGAGAAGCTGGTCATGATTGAGCATCGGGCGATTCTGCATCGCGCCAAGTTCTTCCCACATTGAATAAAAAGGTTGTCCAGGGCCGGAGCCAAAAAGATAGTGGATGCAGCCGTCGAAGATATAGTCTTTGCGTTCCCAAGCTGTACACAATCCACCGGGGATGTCATGTAACTCAAAAATATGCGTCTCGTAGCCATTCATCTGGGCGTAGCAGCCAGCCGCCAGACCGGCAATGCCCGCCCCAATGATGGCAATTGTTTCTGACTTACCCATGAATCCTAGCTCCCGATTGCGTAAAAAAGCACCCGACGATTGGTTGCATGTCGGGTGCTTCTTTGTGGTTCGTCCTGCCCGTTAGAGCAGGTAGCGAAGGAAACAGGAGTTCTGATGGTGACCGGATCTGCGTGCTGCGGAGTCCAGCGAAGGCAACCAACTTCCGACAGTCGGCTCATCAGACAGTTACGCAGTCAGCAAATCGCGGTTTTTCGGCGGTCTGCCTGCATAACTTCTTCTGCACCAGAGCGTAACATACTATCCGCCCGGACACAATCGCTTTTGCCACAAAAATGTCCCTACTTTTTCGGTGCATCTGCAACTGGATAATCATGCTTGTTTCCGGCGTCATGCCCACTGGATAAGACGCACGGCCGGCAGCAATTGCTCTACATCGGCAAGGCGCACCTCGGCGGTGGCCTCGGTCATGACCGACGCGGCGCTGACGGCAGCCGCCCAGCGCACAGTCTCCGCCCAGCCGTCGCCCAGCCCGCGGCGCCAGACGATCGCGGCCGAGGCTGCATCGCCGGCGCCGGCCGCGTTGACTGCGCGTTGGACAGGCGCCTGCGCCTGCACGACGCCGTTGGATTCCACGACAAGCACGCCCTCGCGCCCGCACGTGAGCACGATCGCCGGCAGGTCGCGCTCCTGCTGCACCTGGCGCGCAGCAGTGACGATGGCCGGCAATTCGCCGCCAGTCAGACCAAAGGTGTCGACGAACTCATCCTGGTTCAGTTTGACGACTTCCGGCATGGCCGCCAGCGCTTCCAGCAGCGGCGCACCGGTGGCATCGATCAAGACCGGCTTCCCGGCTGCGTGCGCCAGCATGACGACCGTGTGATAGAAGGAGATCGGCATGCCCGGCGGCAACGAACCGGCGCCCACTACCCATAGCGCGTGCGGCAGATGCGCCCGGAAGCGCTCGAACAGGATTTCGATGCCGGCCGCCGAGACCGGCAGCGCGCCGATCATGACGTGGCTGTGGCGGGCGCGCAGCGTCTCGACGAGCACATTCGCCAGCCGCGTTTCGCCCGACAGCCAGATCGGATCGAGGTCGATGCCGTATTGGGTCAGCACGTTCACCAGCAGATTGCCGTAGTAGCCCGCGACAAAGCCGATCGCGGTGGTTGACTGCTGCAAGCCGCGCAGCGCGACCGAGGCGTCAAAGCCCTTGCCGCCCGCGCATTCGATAAAACGCGGCGCACGCATTGTGGTCGCGGGCACGAATTCGTCGATGAAAATCACGCGATCTAACGCCGCGTTGGCGGTGAGCGTCAGGTGCATGGCGCTATCCCACTGTGTAGGGAATGGGCGTCGCCGGCATCATCCCCTGGCTGAGAATGCACCACGCGTTCCAGTCGATGCGTTCGACCGCGTCGATGGCCGCCCACAGGTCAAGCCCGGCGACGATGATGCCGTGTTTCGGCAACAGCACGGCGGCCGCCTGTTTGCGTATGTTCGCCTCGCGCCCGCGCAGACTCTCGACGACGTGCCGCGCCAGGTCCGCGCTGTGCGCCGGTGCAAAGGGGACGACCGGCGTCACGCCGAACTTCTGCGTCGCTTCCAGCACCGGCTCGATCGACCGGCCGGCGACGCAGAAAGGCAGCACGTGAAAAGGGTGAGCGTGGATCACGGCGCCCACGTCGGGAAACGCGCGGTAGACGGCGAGATGGGCCTTGCCCTCGCGCGAGAAGCGCGGGTTCTGGAACAACTCGTCGCCGGCGATCGGGCCGCAGAGGATGTCGTCAGTGGCGAGCTGCCAGTGCTGCTTGCTGCCGGCATAGCGCGGCGTGACGAAGAGTTGGTCGCCGGCGCGCACGCTGATATTGCCGCCCGCCATATCGGTCAGCCGTCGCTCGAACATGCGCCGCGCCACATAAATTATCTGTTCAGGAATTGGTTTGTCGTGCATGGTTCACATCCATTTCTTATTTTTTCAGGTGACATCTTCTTATAAAAAGATGTATGTCACGACCAGGCGATGCCGCAAGCGACAGTTCAGGCGCGCCCAAACCGTCGCTTGCATGGTACGACTTCCCGCGCTTGTGGTCAAACATGCAGCGCCATGTCACGCCGGAGGCGATGACCTACAAAATAACGGCTCAACTGGAATTCATGTGGTCGGGTCTTACGCGCCGGGGACGGGCTTGCGGTGCTTCGGTCGAGCAGACAGCGATCAGCCCGTCCCCGGCACGTAACCACACGAGATCCGCTTGACCCAAAATAACTTTGCCCCAAACGTGAAGTAGACCTTTTGTTAGGCTGCCTGCTCGGTCTTCTATGACGAAACCTGCTACAATAGAGCAAAGGCTGTGCATCGGCGCGGCGTTTTCAAACTGCGTGGTTTGTTATTAAACAAGCGAAAGGGGTCCAACCATGGAATACCGATTTCTGGGCAGAACCGGCCTCAAAGTAAGCGAGCTTTGTCTAGGCGCCATGACCTTTGGCCGCGAAAGCACGGAAGCTGTCAGCTTCCAGATGATGGATCGTTTCGTCGCAGCGGGCGGCAATTTCATCGACACGGCGGATGTTTACACGCGCGGCGTCTCTGAGGAGATTGTCGGGCGCTGGCTGCAAGACAAACGCCGCGACGATCTGGTCATTGCCACCAAGGTGCGCTTCCCAATGGGCGAAGGCCCCAATGATCTTGGCCTCTCGCGCAAGCACATCCTCAGCGGCGTGGAGTCCAGCCTGCGCCGTCTGGTCACGGACTACATCGACCTCTACCAGGTGCACTGCTGGGATGCGGCGACGCCGCTTGAAGAAACCTTGAGCACGCTCGATACCCTGGTGCGCAGCGGCAAGGTGCGCTATATCGGCGCCAGCAACTACAGCGGCTGGCAACTGCAAAAGGCGGTCGATCGCAGCAAGCAGCAGGACTGGGAGCCATTTTCGTCCCTTCAACCGCTCTACAACCTGCTCGACCGCAGCCTGGAATGGGAACTGGTGCACGTCTGCCAGCACGAAGGGTTGGGGATCGTCCCGTGGAGTCCGCTGCGCGGCGGCTGGCTGAGCGGCAAGTATCATCGCGGCATGGCAGCGCCGGTGCAGGGCACGCGCATCGAACTGGCCGAAAAGGAGGGCTGGAGCGAGTCGTGGAGCGCCTATGCCAACGAGCGCACCTGGCGCGTGCTCGACGAACTCTTCGCGGTTGCCGCCGAGACGGGCAAGCAGCCGGCCCAGGTTGCGCTGCGCTGGCTGCTGCAACGCCCCGGCGTCACCGCGCCGATCATTGGCGTGCGCACGCTGGAGCACCTGGACGACAACCTCGGCGCGACCGGCTGGACGCTCTCGGCGGAGCAGATGGCGCGGCTGACGCAGGTGAGCGAACCGGCGCTGCCCTATCCCTACGATGTTATCACCAGCGCCGCGCAGCGTCGCTAAAAGCAACCCGGAAACGCCCATGTCTATTGTTCAATCCGCACCACGCTTCGACCTGCAACAAGCCGCCGAGATCGCCCAAAACCACTTTGGCATTAGCGGCGCCATCCGTACATTGCCGAGCGAACGCGACCAGAATTTCCGCATCGAACCCGCGTCCGGCGACAGCTATGTGCTCAAGATCGCCAACGCGCAGGAGTCGTATGAGCTGCTTGACGCGCAGAATCACGCGCTCAAACGGTTGGCGCAAGCGGGTATGCCCTGGCCCGGCCCCGCTGTGATGCGCACCCTCGCAGGCGACGCCATCGCACAGATCCGCAGCGACGACGGGCAGGCGTATTTTGTGCGGCTGTTGAATTATGTGCCCGGCGCGCCGCTGGCGACCGTCCGCCCCCATACCCCCGAACTGCTGGATGACCTGGGGCGCTGCTTGGGGCGCATCGACCAGGCGTTGGCCGGTTACGACCATCCCGCCCTGCACCGCCGCTTTCACTGGGATCTTGCGCACGCGGCCGAGGTTGTGCACGCCCATGTCGCCGAGATTACGTCGCCCGCACGCCAGTCACTGGTGCACACCCTGCTGGCGCGCTTCGAAGCCGCCACCGCCCCGCAGTTGGATGCACTGCCGCGCCAGGTGATCCACGGCGACGCCAACGACTACAACGTATTGGTGGCGAGCGACGGCGATCTCTTTGCGCGCTTCCGGCGCGTCTCCGGCATGCTTGACCTGGGCGACATGGTGTACAGCCTGCGCGTGGCCGACCTGGCGATCGCCGCCGCCTATGTCCTGCTCGACAAGCCCGACCCGCTTCAGGCGGTGGCGCAGGTGACGGCCGGCTATCACGCGGCCAACCCGCTCACTGAGGCCGAGATCGCCGCCTTGTGGGATTTGATCTGCATGAGGCTTTGCGCCAGCGTCTGCCACGCCGCGCAGCAACGCGCCTTGCAGCCGGACAACGACTATCTTTCGATCAGCGAACGGCCCGCGTGGGCCGCGCTGGAAAAGTTGGCGGAAATCCATCCGCGGCTGGCGCACTATACGCTGCGCGCGGCGTGCAACTTGCCGGCGGCTCCGCACACCGCGCAGATTACCGACTGGCTTACACGCCAGGACGCACCTTTCGCACCGGTCGTTGGCGTTGATCTGTGCGCGACGCCGCTGCACGTCCTCGACCTTTCCGTGGGCAGCACGACGATCACCGCGGCGATGCTGCACAGCGACCGCACCGATCTGCTCGCCGCGGCGATCTTTGGGGAGATGGCGGCGCGCAACGTCACGCTGGGCGTCGGTCGCTATGCAGAAGCGCGCCCCTTCTACACCGGCGCGGCGTTTGTGCTCAGCGCCAGCCCGACTGACGAACGGCGCACGTTGCACCTGGGCGTCGATCTGTTTGCTGCCGCGGGGACGCCCGTCCGCGCGCCGCTGGCAGGCGTCGTCCATGCGCTGCGCGACAACGCCGCGCGCCACGATTATGGTCCGCTGGTGATCTTGCGCCATCGCACCGATGACGGGCTTGATTTCTTCACCCTCTACGGTCACCTGGGCAACGAATGTCTGAACCGGTTGCACGTCGGACAAGCGCTTGCCGCGGGCGAAGCCTTTGCCACGATCGGCGCGCCGCCCCACAACGGCGACTGGCCGCCGCATCTGCATCTGCAGATCATCACCGACCTGCTCGAACTGGCTTGCGATTTCCCGGGCGTGGCCGCGCCGAGCCAGACCGCGCTCTGGACGAGCCTGTCACCCGACCCGAACCTGCTGCTTGGCATTCCCGCTGCACGCTTCCCTGCGTCGCCGCCGCCGCCAGAGGTGACGTTACGCGAACGCCGCGCGCGCATCGGGCGCAGCCTGAGCATCTCCTACCACAAACCGATCAAGGTCGTGCGCGGGCTGGCGCAATATCTCTACGACGACGCCGGCCGCGCCTATCTCGACGGCGTCAACAACGTGGCGCATGTTGGCCATTGCCATCCCTACGTCGTCGCCGCGGGTCAGCGCCAGATGGCCGTGCTCAACACCAACACGCGCTATCTGCACGACTCGATCAACGACTATGCACGCCGCCTGGCCGCAACGCTGCCCCCGGAACTGAGCGTCTTTTTCTTCGTCAACTCCGGCAGCGAAGCCAACGACCTGGCGCTGCGCCTGGCGCGCACCGTCACCGGCCAGCAGGATGTGATCGCGGTCGACGTCGCCTATCACGGCCACACACAGGCGCTGATCGAAGTCAGCCCGTACAAGCATGACGGCCCCGGCGGCGGCGGCCGGCCACCGTACGTGCAGAAGGTGATCATGCCTGACCCTTATCGCGGGCCGTACACTGGCTACAGCGCGGAGAGCGGCCAGCGTTACGGCGTCCACGTGCAGCAGGCCGTGGCGCAGGTGCAGGCGCAAGGACGCAATGTTGCGGCCTTGATCTGCGAGTCCCTCATGGGCTGCGGCGGCCAGATCGTCTTTCCCGAAAGTTACATGGCCGAGGCCTTTCGTCACGTGCGCGCGGCGGGCGGCGTCTGCATTGCCGACGAGGTGCAGGTCGGCTTTGGCCGCGTGGGGAGCCACTTCTGGGGCTTCGAGACGCAGGGCGTCACCCCTGACATTGTGACGATGGGCAAGCCGGCCGGCAACGGCCATCCGCTAGCGGTCGTCGCCACTACGCCTGCAATCGCAGAGCGCTTTGCCAATGGCATGGAGTATTTCAACACGTTTGGCGGCAACGCGGTTTCCTGCGCCATCGGGCTGGCGGTGCTCGACGTGATCGAGCAGGAAGGCTTGCAGGCGAATGCGCTCGACGTGGGCGGTTATTTGATGGCAGGGCTGCACGAGCTACAGACGCGCCACCCGTTGATCGGCGATGTGCGCGGGCTGGGTCTTTACATTGGCGCCGAATTGGTGCTCGACCCGGAGACGATGGAGCCGGCGGGCGACCACGCGGCCTACGTCTCAAACCGGATGCGCGATTACGGCGTGCTGATCAGCACCGACGGCCCGTTTCACAACGTGCTCAAGCTCAAGCCGCCGCTCATCTTCACCCGCGCCGACGCCGACCATCTGTTGTGGGCGCTGGGCGAGGTGTTGCAGGATTCGGCGTTGGGGTGATCAAGGCTCTATTTGTAGAAAAGCGGATATTTCCTCGGATTAGCCTCATGCATCAAGGCGTAAACGACTTCGACCACATCTTCTACATTCGGTTTGGAGAAATAATCGCCGTCGCTGCCATAGGCCGGACGATGCGCTTGCGCGGTGAGCGTGCGCGGCGGGCTGTCGAGATGCCAGTACGCGCCCTGCACCTCCACCACCTGTTGCAGCATGTACGCGGACGCGCCGCCCGGCGCGTCTTCGTCCACAAACACCACCCGGCCCGTCTTGCGCACGGATTCTCCGATCACGCCGGGCCGGTCGAAAGGCAGCAGCGTCTGCACGTCGATGACTTCGCTTTCCACGCCGACACCCTTCAGCCGTTGCGCGGCCTCCAGCACGATGCGGCAGCAGGCGCCGTAGGTCACGACTGTGACATCGGCGCCGGGGCGTAACACTTCCGGCACGCCCAGCGGCACGGTGAATTCGCCCAGATTTTGCGGCATCGGCTCGCGCAGCCGGTAGCCGTTGAGCACCTCGATCACCAGCGCCGGGTCGTCGCCGCGCAGCAGGGTGTTGTAGAAGCCGGCCGCCTGCGTCATGTTGCGCGGTGCGCAGATGTACAGCCCGCGCAGCGAAGAGATCAGCGCGCCAAGCGGCGAGCCCGCGTGCCAGATGCCTTCGAGCCGGTGGCCGCGCGTGCGGATGATCGCAGGCGCCTTCTGCCCGCCCGCGGTGCGCCAGTGCAGCGTCGCCAGGTCGTCGGTCAACGTCATCAGCGCATAAAAGATGTAGTCGAGATATTGAATCTCCGCAATCGGCCGCAGCCCGCGCAGCGCATAGCCGATCGCCTGCCCGACGATCGTCGCCTCGCGGATGCCAGCGTCGGCCACCCGCCGCGCACCGTACTTGGCTTGCAACCCGGCGACGCCCTGATTGACATCGCCCATGCGCCCGACATCTTCGCCAAAAATCAGAATGCGCGGGTCACGCGCAAGCTGCGCGTCGAAGTTCGCCTGCAACACCTCAAAGCCGCGCACCTGGACGGGGGTGGAAGCATACGTCGCCGGCACAACCGGAACCTGGCGCGCAGCGGAAGCCCCCTCCGCGTAGAGATGTTCGGCGTAACCCGCGCGCTGCTCGGCATAATGACGCGCCTTCCAGGCCACCAACGCCGTGCACGCGGGGCCGTCGGCGTCGCGCACGGCGAAGATCGCGCGCTGCGCGGCCTCCTGCATCTGTCTGTGCAGCGGCGCGTCCGCCGTGCGCAGTTCGTCGGCCAGCGCGGCGACTTCGCGACGGCTGTCTGCGTGTTGCGCCATCACTTCTTCCAGCAGCGCGGCCAGGGTGGCGGCGGCCGTGCGCCGCGGCGTGGCGTAAGCGCACCACGCTCGCTCGCACGCGGCTTGCGCTTCCGCTTCGAGATCACTTTCCAGCGCGGCAAGCGTGCGCTCGTCCGTCAAGCCTTCCGCCAGCAGCCACGCACGCATCCGCACGATCGGATCGTGCGCTTCTTCCCAGGCGAGACGAGCGGCCGGCTTGTAGCGCTTGTGGCTGCCCGAGGTGGAATGCCCCTGCGGCTGCGTCATCTCCGTGACGTGCACCAGGGCCGGGATGTGGTGGACGCGCGCGTTGTGCGCGGCCTGGGTATAAAGGTCTACCAGGTGCGCGTAATCCCAGCCGGGCGCGGTGTAGAGATCGTAACCAGGCCCATCATCGCGGCGCACAAAGCCTTGCAGCAGCGCCGACAGGTCGCCGCCCATGAGCGCCAGGTCGTTGGGCACGGAGATGCCGTAGCCATCATCCCAAATCGAGATGACCGCGGGCGCACGCAGCACACCGATGGCGTTGATCGCCTCCCAGAACAGTCCTTCGGCGCAACTGGCATTGCCGATCATGCCAAAGGCGATTTCATTGCCGCGGCTGGAAAATGTGGTCAACGCGTGAAGCGCCTCGATCTCGCGATAAATCACGGAGGCGTGGGCAAGTCCTACCAGGCGCGGCATCTGCCCGGCGGTTGGCGAGATGTCGGCCGCGATGTTAAAGGTGGAAACCTGCGGCTGAAATGCGCCGTCATTATCGAGCAGCCGGCTGGCGAAGTGGCCGAGCATGGCGCGTCCACCGCTGGCAGGGTCGGCCTGCACGTCGGTGTGCGCGTAGAGTTGTGCGAAGTAGCTTTCCGGCGTTAACAGGCCGAGGGCAAACATCAGCGTCTGGTCGCGATAGTAGCCGGAGCGCCAGTCGCCCGGTTGAAAGGCGTGCGCCAGCGCCACCTGGGCAACTTCTTTGCCGTCGCCAAACGCGCCAAACTTGGCGCGGCCCGCGTGCACCTCGCGGCGGCCGCGCAGGCTGAGCTGGCGGCTCATGTAAGCGATGCGATAATCTTCGACGCTATGCTGAGTGGAAATGGTGGGTTCCTCCTTGCCGGGCGCCGTCTACGACACGTCGTTGTGAAAAGGGAAGCACGCCAACCCGACCACGCGACTGTAGCACAGGTCAAGGCATTTGGTGGAATCTACCAATTCCCGCGTAGATCTTGCTTTCCATCGTCGTGCAATAGCGTCGAATCGCTTCATCATCCAACAGCACTTTGTCGGAATCGCTGATGCATTGCGCTAACGTGCTGCGCGAGATCTTGATCTGATGCGCAGGCGTAAACAGCGTCTCCTGGCGCTGCGCGGCGGAGAGCAGCGTATGATAGGCGGGGAACAGACATAACAGCGATGCGCGACGATAGCCCACCACATGGTGCGGCAGGGCAAGCGTGTAATCGGCGGCGTCACGCAGGTCGTGCAGGACATCACTGATGATGCGCTCCTTCCAGGCGAGAGTAGCCCCGCGCAGTTCGAGCGGAGCATAGTCAGCGATGCGCAACCACACGTCGGGCAGATAACAGACGCCGCGGGTAACATCTTCGACAAAATCCTTGACGATGTTGGTTTTCTGCAGGCTACGACCACAACTATCGGCGCGCAGGCGCAGGATTGCCGACACGTCGACGCCAAGCTCATATTGCTGGACGACAAGCTCAGAGGCCAGCGCGCCGACGGTGCCGGCGACATAGTAGCAATATTCGTTGTAATCCTGTTCGGTCTCGAGGATGTCGATCCCCTTGCGCTGCACGAAGCATGGTTGCTCGTCCGGATCGCTGAGTTTGCTCATGCCCGCCACCATCACGCCGACCCATTGCCTGATCACGGCTTGTGCGTGGTCAGGGATCATGGCGTAAATTTGCCAAAGCGTCAGACCGTGGGCGACGCCCATGATTTGCCGCTCTTCCTGGCTCAATCCAGGCCATGCATCTTTTTCCCACGCAGCAAGCTGTCCAGGTGCGCGCCGCGGTTCTTGGAGAAGATCCACGAACGCTGTGAAGCGCGCCTGCTTCCAGGGGTTCGGTTGTCCACAGTCTTCGATATTATCTGCAACCCGGCACAGAAGGTAGGCGACTGCCAGATAGTGACGCAGCGGTGGTTCAATATAGGGAATCAAGATGGCAAAGGAGCGGGAGACTTTGTCCAGTTGTTTTCCAAGGTAACTCTTCTGCGTTGGCGTCAGCCGGAAACTCCCGCTGTAATCAATCATCATTTTCTCCCTAAAAGATAGAGTACCGCGCTTATGTCGCATCAACAAACCCGAAAATTCTAACGCGCCAAGCTACATCAACAGCTTAAAAGTGTAAAGGCGCACAATTGCAGACCCAGGAAGAGCTTATCTCGCAAACCGCGCGAGATCGCGAGCAGAGACAAGGACGAGTACAATAGAAGAGACAGCGTCAGCTTGGGCGCTGCGTCTATCGTTTCTACTCTTGAGGTGTTTGTATGCTCGCAGAACAAGGCATATCCGCCGGCGCCGGATGGGTCGCCGGCGCCAAGGTGCACAACTTCTTCTCTTGGTCCGCCCAGGACGCGGTCAATCCCATCGCCATGGTGCGCGGGGAAGGCTGCTATTTCTGGGATGCTGACGGCCGGCGTTATTTCGACCTCAACTCACAGTCGATGTGCATGAATATCGGCCACGGCGAGCGGCGCGTGATCGATGCCATCAAGGCGCAAGCTGAGGAGCTTGCCTACGCCGGGCCGGGCATGGTGACACGCGTGCGGGTGGAATTGGGCGAAGCGCTGGCAACGGTGACGCCGCCGGGGCTCGATCATTTCTTCTACGGCACGGGCGGCGCCGATGCCAACGAGAATGCCGTCAAGATGGCGCGCGCCGTCACGGGGCGGCACAAGATTCTGGCGCGCTATCGCTCCTATCACGGCGCGACCTACGGCGCGATGAGTTTGACCGGCGACCAGCGGCGGTGGGCGAGCGAGCCAGGCATGGCGGGCGTGGTGCGCTACTACGATCCGTACAAATATCGCAGCCTGCTCTACCGCGAGGGCGACAGCGACGACGAATTTACAGCGCGCTGTCTGGCTCAGATCGAAGAGACGTTGATGTTCGAGGGGCCGCACACCGTAGCCGCGATCCTGATGGAGACGGTGACGGGAACGAACGGCGTCATTGTGCCGCCCGACGGGTATCTGCAGGGCGTGCGCGCCCTGTGCGACCGCTATGGCATCCTGCTCATCTGCGACGAAGTGATGACCGGCTTTGGGCGCACCGGCGCCTGGTTCGGCGTCGATCACTGGGGCGTGGTTCCCGACATGATCACAATGGCAAAGGGGTTGACTTCAGCTTACCTGCCGCTGAGCGCGGTAGCGGTGAACGCACGCGTCTTCGACCACTTCCGCACGAACGTCTTCTACGGCGGCCTCACCTACAGCGCGCATCCGATCTGCCTGGCCGCCGCGTTGGCGACGCTGCGCGTCATCCAGGAAGATGGCCTAATCGGCAATGCCGCGGCGATGGGTCGCGTGCTGGCCGATCTGCTGGACGAACTCAAGGCTGAACATCCCGCGATCGGGGATGTGCGTTCGATCGGGCTGCTCGGCTGCATCGAGCTGGTCAAGAACCGGGAGAGTAAAGAGCCACTGGCGCCCTACACCGGCGGCGGCGAGGTGATGCCAAAGCTCGCCGCGTATCTGCGCGAGCACGGCGTCTACACCTATGTCTGGCGCAACCTGCTGCACACCAACCCGCCGCTCTGCGTGACTGAGGAGCAGTTGCGCGAAGTGATGGCAATTGTCAACGATGCGCTGACGATTGCAGATGGGGCAAGCGGGAATGTGTAATGCGTAATGCGTGACGGCATTACGCATTACGCAATTGGCGCAGTTCCTCGAAGAGCTTTTTCTCGTGCTCATTCAAATGGGTGGGCGTCTGCACATCCGCCACCGCCAGCAGATCGCCGCGCTGTTCCGGCTTTTTCAGATGCGGCATGCCCAGCCCGCGCAGGCGGAAGACTTTGCCGTTCTGCGTGCCGGCCGGAATGCGCAATGCGACGGTTTTATCCGGCGCGGGCACTTCGACCTCTCCGCCCAGCACCGCGGTGTAGAGATCGACCGGCACGTTGACGCGCAGATGGTCGCCCTCCCGCACATAGCGCGCGTCAGGCAGCACTTCGACGGTGAGAACGATGTCGCCCTGGCCAGACGCCCCGCGCATCCGCACCTTTGAGCCAGTTTGCACCCCGCGCGGAATATTGACTTCCAACCGTGTGCCGTCGCTGCGCTCCAACATGCGCGCGGCGCCGTGAAATGCTTCGTCCAGCGTCACCTTTACTGACGCCTCAAGCGGCGGCGACGGCATGTTCATCTCGCGCATCCCCCCCATGCCACCAGGGCTGCTGGCGCGCGCGCCTGGGCGTCCACCAAACAGGGTGTCGAAGAAGCTCGAAAAACCGCCCATGCCCCCACCGCCGCCAAAGAGCTGCTCAAACTCCTCCGGCGTCAGGGTGCGCGTGTAGCCGCCGCCCTGGTTGGGTGCAGCGCCGCCGCCGCCGCCCCACCGTCCCCAATCGAAGTCTTCGGGGCGCCCGCCGGTGCGCGAATATTGCTCCCACTGCGCGCCAAAGCGGTCATACTTGGCGCGTTTGTCTGGGTCGGAGAGCACGGTGTACGCCTCGTTGATCTCCTTGAAGCGTTGCTCGGCCGTTTTGTCCCCCGGATTTTTGTCGGGGTGGTATTTTTGCGCCAGCTTGCGATACGCCTTCTTGATTTCTTTTTCATCAGCGCCGCGCGCGACGCCGAGTGTTGTATAGTAATCTTTGACATCCATTGACTACTCCATTTCAGATCCATGTACTCCAGGCAAATTATGCGGTGGCCGGGCCGCTGCTGACGATCACGCGCGCCGGGCGCAAGATGCGATCGCCCTCCGCATAGCCTGCCTGCGTCACCAGCGCAACGTGGTCAGCAGGCACATCCGCCGATGGCGTCTGACCGATCGCTTCGTGGCGCGTCGGGTCGAAAAGTTGATGGGTCGGCTCGATGCGC
>Ga0154020_10000675_pt1 | contig 41658 bp, 37 predicted proteins | sample Klosneuvirus_201_FD_109709 | JGI IMG/M metagenome (GOLD analysis project Ga0154020, IMG submission 109709) | Active sludge microbial communities from wastewater, Klosterneuburg, Austria - Klosneuvirus_20160825_MG | ecosystem: Engineered > WWTP > Aerobic digester > Activated sludge | place... | reverse complement strand
TTCAAAAAGAGAGAAGGAAATTCACTTAAACTGAGTCTGTACCTCTCCCCAGCTTAACCAGATACCCTTCCAATCTTTATTATATTTATCATAGGACATTTCATCTTCAAAAGCTGCTACTCCACTAGCCATTGGTGTACGGATATTAGCAGACTTGGCATACAACGCATGCCGGGCTTCGATGAATTGCCCAGGATTGTCATAATTAATTACAAGTGTAAACGCCAAATCATCAGGCGATTCATATTTGCTATGATAAAAATCCAACATGCAATTCATATCATCAAACTTGTAAACTTTGCCTTTTTGCGTTACTAACTCAGCGCCAAACTTATTGTCCATCAGCGTCATCTTGCAGGTGTAGCAAGCATCGACACCATATTGTAATGGTTCTGGTTTAACGCTACAGGCAGCAAAAACTAAACAGAACCCAATGATCATTAATTTGTTCATGCAACTTTTTTGTTGGTTTTAATTTCGAACACAAGCGTACCAATAATCATAGCTGCTGCAACAACAAAAAGCCAACCGCCAATGTCGGGGCCCGAAAAAGCTGTAAAATTTAATAATATCTTAGTTCCAATAAGGGGAGGCTGGTAAGTCATACCCGGAATATTAATAGCTGCTGTTGGGTCCAGGTTATGACCGTAATCGTAACCCCACAGATAAAAATCTACAAGCGCTGCAATGCCTGTACCTACAAGCAACAGCGTGAACGACCACAACATAAATCGTTTATTGATGAGGGCTGCGAGTAATCCGAAGCCAATCAAAAAGCCAACGATGTAAATCATATATTGAAACTCCGGAAACATCTCTACTTCAATGTGCTTCATACCAATATAATGGTTGAGCGCACTAATGATTTTAACATCTCCAGAAATTGTGTTTATCCAAATATCCATTTCCAAACCCTCGGGGTATTGCGGAGCCCACATTAAGATTTGCCAGAGCGGAACAAAGTATGCGCTGACCATAAGTAAACTCGCAACCGCAACTAGAATTCGGGAAATAGGTTTTAATGATTTCATAATAAGTCCTCTTTTAATTTAGTCCCGCTCCGTCCCGATAATTTATCGGGACGGCTACGGAACATTCAACCTGTAAACTATGAAAACGTGATCTAATGGCCAGCGCCACTTGCTTCGCCTTCGATCACTCCGGTTGAAAACTTCAATGGCGTATTGCTACCTGCAGGAGATACCCTCAAATAACCTGACATCTCCTGATGTAGTGCTGAACAAAAATCTGTGCAATAGAATGGCACAATGCCTGGTACCAGCGGCTTATACTTCAGAGTTTGCGTTTCCCCTGGCATAATCAGAATCTCAGCATTAAGGGCTCCACGAATAGCAAAACCGTGTGGTACATCCCAATCCTGTTCAAGATTCGTAACGTGGAAATAAACTTCATCACCAACTTTTACACCTTCAATGTTGTCTGGCGTTAAGTGCGAACGAATAGCTGTCATATACACGTGAATCTCATTGCCTTTGCGTTCTACGCGTGCCTGGCCTTCGCCTTTGGCTGCATATGGATTTTCATTCTCTTCGATTTTATAAATTTTCGTAGAATTTGGAGTAATCATACTGGCAGGAATTGACTCTGCGTAGTGTGGCTCACCTACCGTAGGGAAATCGAGCAGCAACTTCATTTTATCACCAGAAATATCATACAACTGAGCGGATTGTGTTAATTCCGGACCGGTAGGTAGATATCTGTCTTTCGTAATTTTATTGTACGCAATAACATACTTACCGTGAGGCTTAGAAGTAGGACCTCCAGGAACACTTAAGTGACCAATTGAATAATAAGTAGGTACCCGGTCAAGCACTTCCAATGTTTTAACATTCCACTTCACGATTTCAGAAGAAACGAAGAATGAAGTATAGGCATTTCCTTTTTCGTCAAACTCGGTATGCAAAGGGCCAAGTCCTGGCTTCTTCACTTCACCATGCAAGGCTGACTCATACTTAATTACTGGAATACCGTTGAAGTCTCCTTCATAATCTTTAGCAGCAATAGCTGCTTGTAGTTTCGTGAAAGAGAATACAGGCATCATAGCTGCCAACTTACCACTTCCTACAATGTATTCACCGGTTGGATCAACATCACAACCATGTGGCGATTTAGGACAAGGAATAAAATAAACGATGTCCGGGAACTCCATCACATCCAATACAGTCACTTCATTCTCCATCGTGGTTGTGGCCGAATGTGTTTTATCATCATAAATATTGTGTGCATACTTCACTTTTTCAACTTTTCCTTTTCCTTGCGCCAGGTATTCTTCAGCCTTCTTCCAATTAACGGCCATGATAAAGTCCTTATCATTTTGTGAAGCATTCACTTCCAATAATGTGTACGCTTGTTCTGTATTATAGCAAGAGAAGAAGAACCAACCATGCGAGGCACCCTTGCCAGCACGGCTCAAATCAAAATTGAAACCAGGGGTACGCAATTGAAACGCAATGTTCATACGACCACTTTCTGGATTCACTTTAATAAAGCTGATAGAGCCTTTGAAGTTTTCTTTGTATGAACTAATAGGCACATCTTTGCCACCCATGGGTACGCTGAAGCGGGTACCGGCTACAAGGTATTCTGTATTCTCAGTAATGAATGGGGAAGAGTGGTTACCACCACTGTTAGGTATCTCCAGAATCTCTTCAGTTCTGAATGACTTAAAGCTAACTCTTGCCACGCGTGGGGTGTTGTTTGCATTGGCAAACATCCAACGACCATCATGTTCGCCTTTTGTTGTTGACAAGGCAATGTGGTGCAAATCATCCCAAGGCACATTACCATGTGATGTATTCAACATCGGTTTAGTTTCTTCGCTATAACCATAACCACTTTCTGGGAATACAGAAAATACGGGAAGGATCTTAAACAATCTTCCGGAAGGAATTCCGTAAACACCAATCTGGCCATTAAATCCACCCGACACAATGTTGTAAAATTCATCATACTGCCCCGGAGCCACATATACTTTTGAGGCTGCGTCTCCCATGGTTACCGTAGTGGGTGCTTTTGGTTTACAGCCCTGCCATACAACCAGGCCAGCTAAAATTACGAGTACCGAAAGGCCCCGATATACTATATTCGTTTTCATAGTTATAATTTAAGTTTGTTTTATTTATTATCTGGAGGAAGTAACACGGCATCAATTATATAAACAATACCGTTCGATCCACGCGCAGTACCCAATACATTGGCTCCGTTAACGGTGATCTTGCCATCTTTCACATTTAAGGTAACATTTTCAAGATTTACCTGGTTGAGTTTCATTCCATCGCGAACCATATTTTCGTTTAAGACACCAACATAAACATGATACTCCAGGATATTACGAAGGGTCTCTTTGTTCTCCGGTTTAACCAGATTTTCTACGGTACCTGCTGGCAATGCTGCAAATGCAGCATCGGTTGGAGCAAATACTGTAAAAGGTCCTGCATTGGAGAGCGCATCCACATATTCGGCTGCTTTTAATGCTGCCACTAAGGTGGTGTGATCTTTTGAACCAACAGCAATGCGTACAACATCAGGATTAGAGGTATCATCTTGAACAGTAGACTGACCGCCTTCTGCTGGGGCCGCCACGGAGGAAGCTGCATTTTCTGAACTGGCCGATTGTTGGCCACAGGAAAACGCTAGCACCCCAAATACAAAAACAATCAAATAGTTTTTCATAGGTAGTATGGTTTGTGGGTTATATTATTTCTCGCCATCGTTTTGGCGCATAAATTCAAGTACATCGCGCGCATCGCCAATCGATAAGTTTTGGTTAGGCATGCGCATTAAACACAACTCTAACATCTTCTGAGCTTCCTCATCCTGTTCCAACATTACATCTACATTCAGGATCATGTTCATGATCCATTCAGGCTTCCTGCGTGTTGTAATATCCTTCCAACCTGGACCCACCACGCGTTTATCATCCAACTTATGACAAGCCTGGCATTTCATATTGTATATTTCTTCACCTCGTTTAATTCGCTCTTGATCAAGAGGTGTGTTCATGGTAACATTTTTAATGGCGCCAATTCCTTTGGTAGGATCGGTGATCGCTTCCACGGCACTCTTATTAGGATCTGATTCTTTCGTTGAATCAGAAGGTTTATCCGGAGCGCATGAAAAGGCCAAAAAGGCCAGAACAATTCCAAAAAGATATTTCATAGTTTTTATTGGTTAGGGTTATAGTGTTATTTTTCTTCCTACTAGTTTAAGCTTGCCTTCTTCTTCCATTTTTTTCACCGTGCGGATAACGGTTTCCACACGTAAGCCACTCATATCTGCTAATTGCTGTCTGGTAAACGGTACAATATACGCTTCATTTAAAACTGCATCCTGCCTTTTACCTTGATTGATCGAGTCGGCTTTCAAATAATTTAAGAGACTGGTGATACGGTGCTCCGGGTCATAAAAAGAAATTTCGGAAAGTACCATTGATTTGTACCTCAACCTTTGACAAAGAACCTGGTCTAAACGAAGGTGAATATCGAAATTTTCCCGCAAAAGCGTCAGAAATTTTTCCCTTGAAAGCTTAATAATTACTGAAGGTTCCAGTGCTACTGCACTGCTTGGATACGGAAACGAGCAAAGTAAGGGGGGTTCGCCAAAGCTGTCATTCGTTTTAAAAATTCCTTGAATAAATTCCTGACCCTCAGGGCTATTCGTTATCATTTTAATCGAACCGTTGATCACCTGAAAGTAATTGAGCGCTTCTTCGCCTTCGCGGAAAATCGCATCGTCCTTTTGAAGACTGATTTCCTTTGCGCCATAACTTTGAAGTACCAAGGGGTCAATCATAATCCTGTTGATTTGATGCCGTAAACCTACCTGTGAACCGGAATGCGAAAAATGACTTATGTCATGTAATCCCGTGATATGTTTCATAAAAGCCTCCAATATCGGGTTCCAGACAGAATTATAATCAGTAAGGCTAGATGGAACACTGTTTTTCTTCATAATTACGGCCCGCAAGAATAATTGCCACACCGGTAATAGTTTATGATTCAGATCATGTTTGAATGAAAAGTTGAAAAAATTAATTCTCAGCGATCCGGGCGAATCGCTGTAGGAATTAAGAGGTTGATCAGGCTAGAAAAAGACGTTATTCCGTGCTAAACTTATAAACCGTTTTCTGTTTATAAACTTCACCGGGCTTAAGAATGGTTGATGGAAAGTCAGGTTGATTCGGAGAATCGGGAAAATGTTGTGCCTCCAGACAAATGGCTGTACGATACTGATAACGCTTTCCATCTTTGCCAATGTCGGAGCCATCTAAAAAGTTGCCAGAATAAAATTGCAGTCCAGGTTCAGTTGTCCAGACTTCCATTACACGACCTGAAGTTGGTTCTTTTAATGTGGCCGCTAACGAAAATACATTTGCTTGTTTTTTCAACGCCCAGTTATGGTCAAATCCTTTTCCGTTTTTAATCTGTGGATCAGCATCATTGATGTGAGCTCCTATCTTAGTTGGCTTCGTAAAATCAAAAGGCGTTCCTATTACCGGTTTTAATTCTCCAGTGGGTATTAAGCCCTCATCTACCGGTGTAAATCGGTCGGCATAAATGGCTAATTCATGATCCAGAATATCGCCATTACCAGCGCCAGCCAGATTAAAGAATGAATGGTGGGTAAGATTGACAACCGTGGTTGCATTGGTTGTAGCCTCGTAGTCAATAACCAATTCGTTATCGTCAGTAAGGCTATACGTTACCTTCACGTTCAATTCTCCTGGGTAGTTTTCATCACCGTCTTTACTGAGATAATTTAAAACTATTCTATTGGTGTCACTATTGGATTCATCATTTTGCCATAATACATTATGAAATCCCTTTGGTCCACCATGCAAAGCATTCACTCCATTGTTGGTGGCCAGCTGATATTCTTTTCCCTCCAGCGTAAACCTACCTTTGGCGATCCGGTTTCCATAACGGCCTATCATCGCACCAAAATATGGATTGCCCAAAATATATTGTTGGACAGAGTCGTAGCCTAGCACAACATCGCCTAATTTGCCATTGCGATCTGGCACCCAAAGCGAAATCAATTTTCCACCAAAGGGCGTGATAATAGCAACCATCCCATGTTTATTAATTAACGTATCGGTTTCTAACTGTAAGGATGATTTTGCGCTTCGGGTATCCTGCATAACGTCTTGCTCTTTTTTTGTGGTACACCCTGCTGTCAGCAGAATAACTATGCCCACGTATAGTATTTTCATTGCAGTAAGATAATAAAAAGACGGAATTTTTGCTGTAGTGTTTGGATGTATGGCTGCTAGGAAAAAACGGAACCCAATCCAGAGCGAGGTACGAGGTGAATCTTATTAAAATGACCAGCAGCACGGCTTGAATAATGTGCTAACCGAGCGAAGGATCTCCTAAAAGGAAACTGACCTCAGCGAAGAAGATCCTTCGCACATTCTCCAGTAAATTAAGAAAGTTGTTATCGAATTTATTGCCAACAATCGTTTTCCGAAAGCGGCTCTGGATTCATATAAAACAAAAAAGGCTAGGTCCAAATAGACTTAGCCTTTTAAGTGAGGTCTCGAGCGGATTCGAACCGCTGTAGGAGCTTTTGCAGAGCTCAGCCTAGCCACTCGGCCACGAGACCCAAAACATTGGGCTTTGCCAAAGGTATTACCCTTTAAACAAAAGGCCAATGCCTGTTATTAAATTATTCTGCTTTCGCTTCGTCAGATGGTTTCGCTTTCGCGGCACTCATCTTCTCCTTCAACGCACTCAACGCTTCGATATCACCCAAAGTAGATTTCTCTGACTCGTTATTGATTTTATCGATGCTCTTACCTTTTGCAGGAGCCTTCTTTCTTGGTGCTGATGCCGGCTGTGGCGCAGCTACTTTCTCTTCTTCGGTAGACCAGGTCGCTTTCAAGCTTAATGAAATGCGTCTGTCATCTTTAGAAAACTCAAGTACTTTGAAATCGTATGCTTCGCCAACTTCTGGCTTGCTCTCGTCTTCTTTTACCAGATTCTTGGTTGCACAGAAGCCTTCAATACCATAAGGTAATTCAAGTACAGCCCCTTTATCATTTTTGCTGATGATGGTACTCTTATGCAAAGAACCTGTTGTAAAGATTGTTTCGAAAGTGTCCCACGGATTTTCTTCCAAATGCTTATGGCTTAACGCCAGTCTGCGGTTGGTAGCATCCAACTCTAATACTTGAACATCTAACGACTCTCCTACTTTAGTGAACTCCGAAGGGTGTTTGATCTTCTTCGTCCAGCTTAAATCGGATACGTGAACCAATCCGTCAATACCTTCTTCCAATTCAATAAACAAACCGAAGTTGGTTAGGTTGCGCACAATTCCTTTATGCGGAGTACCCACGGCATACTTAGCCAATACGTCTTGTCTTGTCCAAGGATCTTCGGTCAATTGCTTAATGCCTAATGACATTTTGCGCTCATCGCGATCGATCGTTAATACAACAGCTTGTAACTCATCACCAACTTTAATGAAATCCTGTGGATTGCGTAGGTGTTGAGACCAGCTCATTTCACTTACGTGGATCAAACCTTCAACCCCAGGTTGCAATTCAAGGAATGCACCGTAATCGGCCACGTTAACAATCTTGCCTTTAACTTTTGATCCGATAGCAATATCCGTTGCGAGTGACTCCCAAGGATGAGGCGTTAATTGCTTCATCCCTAATGAAATTCTCTTCTTATCTTCATCAAAGTCAAGCACAACAACCTTCACCACTTGATCGAGTTTCAATAACTCTTCCGGATGGCTGATCCGACCCCATGAAATATCAGTAATGTGAAGTAAACCATCCACACCACCTAAGTCGATGAATACACCGAAGTTGGTCATGTTCTTGATTACGCCCTCCAATACTTGTCCTTTCTCCAGGTTAGTCAAGATTACTGCCTTCTGTTGTTCTAGGTCTTTCTCGATCAACACTTTATGCGATACCACTACGTTATCGTTGGTGTAGTTGATTTTCACAACCTTCACCTCAATATTCTTATTTACATAGATATCGAAATCGCGGATTGGCTTCACATCAATTTGTGAACCGGGTAAGAAAGCTTCGATGCCAAATACATCTACAATCAAACCACCTTTTGTTCTGCGCTTCACAAATCCTTCAATCACTTCATCTTTATCAAGAGCCTTTTGTACATTCTCCCAGCCTTTAAGCAACTTTGCCTTTCTGCGTGAAAGAACTAATTGCCCCATGGCATTTTCCCGTTCCTCAATGAAGAGGTCCACAGAATCACCAATCTTTAATGAAGGCTGATCTTTGAATTCTGCCAGCGGCACAAGACCATCTGACTTAAATCCGATATTAAGAATTACATCGCGGTTGTTTATTCCCACTACAACACCAACCACCAGTTCACTTTCGTTTACGGAAGTAACAGTGCCTTCGTATTTCTTCAATAGCGCATCGCGATCTTGAGAAGAATATCCTTCACCAAATCCTTTGCGATCATACGCATCCCAATCAAAATTTTCGGTTGATACAGAAGATTCATTAGCCGCTTTGCGAGCCGTTACATCTTTGATCATACGACTGATTCCTTCTTCTTCTTCCGCTTTTTTAGCTTGTTTGAACTCTGTTAGTTCATCCTTTTCGAAAAGTTCTTCAGCTGCTGCGCCTTTTACAGCTTTTTTTACCGGAGCATCGTCAAGTACAGGTTTTGAACTCTTTACTTTTAGCTCATCGGATTTTTCTTTTTGGACTTTCGCCATAATGTGATTTGCCCTTTTTTACATGCCACAGCCGGGCTTGCTGCAACAATTTTTTTGGTTAATAGCCTGTTTTAATCAAAAAACAAGCCCTGCTTACTTAGCAGGGCTGCAAATGTAGGTATTTTTTATAAAAAGTCTACCTCAGCTATCAGGGCTTAATCAACTCTGGTTGTAATGTTCCCAAGGCGTATTCCAACAATATCTTTTGGAAAAGGAGCGTTACTTCTGCCTGAGCTTTAGCCGCAGCACCGAGTACATGTGTTTGATTTGCTTGTGCCAATTCTACCTGGGTGCTGATTCCCAACTCATAGCTTTCCTGTTGGGTGTCCAAGGCAAGTTCACTCGCCTGAAATTGGGCAATACTTGCATCATAATTCTCGAGCGCATTAATAAAATTATTTTGCGCTCGTTGCACATCCAGTTTTACCGTCTTTTCCAGATTCTGATAATTTAAAATACTGTTGTCGTACTGAACCTTAGAAGTAGTACGTAGAGTCTTCGTTTGAAAACGTGCGAAGATGGGTATGGTGAGATTCGCCCCATAGGAAAGAGACGGATTGGATGTCCCAAACTGACCATTGAAATCCTGTGCTATTAAGGAATAATAAAACGAGCCATAATTGGCAAAAAGCGAAACTGAGGGTAAGGCTGGTGCCAAAGCAGATTTATAGGCAAACTTATTTGCTTTTGCCTGGTGGTCGAGTTGCTTTAAATCAGAACGATTAGCCACGGCAACACCTATAAGACTATCTAAGGACATGTTCTTAAATCTATTCAAATCTTCACCCATCACTGGATAGATTACTTCAAAAGGCTGAGAAGGATCGAGTTGTAATGTTTGTGCCAGAATTGATTTATCATTCAGTAATGTGTTCCTAGCCCTGATCAATAACACCTGCGCGGTTTTCGCCAACGCATCCTGATTATAAACGTCTGTAATAGCCCTTAAACCCACTTCGTAAAAACCCCGCATCTGCTCAAGCATAGTGTTCTGGGTTTTTAAATTTTCTTCCGCGATGTGAACCAACTCCTGATCTAATAGCACCTGCAGGTATTGATTCGCTACATTTGACACCACGTCTTGTGTACTTCGCTTAATCAGGTATCCTTGTGCCATCAACTGGTTGTTGGATTGGGTTAACGTGTTATAGTTTCTGAAACCATTAAATACAGTTAAGCCTGTATTGAGCTGGGCCCCCACATAATCAGTTGTTAGGTCTTCCAGGTTACCATTGGTGGTATTTGCTTGTTGTCCTTCCTGACGTTGAAAGGAGCCTGTTACGTTCAAATTAGGCATATAATTTCCAACGGCATTTAACTTTTGTGCCTGGGTAACCTCCAATTGATTTTTCTGCTGGTTGAGGATTACGTTTCTCTGCAATCCAATAACTACCGCTTCTTCAAAGGTTAATTTTGTTGAAGATTCCTGAGCCCATACCAACCCTAGTGGGGAAAGAATAATCAATACTACTAATACTCGCTTCATAATTTATTAAGATACTTTTTCGTCCGACTCAATGGCGCCATCGGCAATTTTTACTACGCGCTTACTGCGCTTCGCATTCTCTTCCGAATGGGTAACCTGAATAATGGTAATGCCTTCTTCATTTAGCTTCTGAAAAATATCCATGATCTGTTTACCCTGCTCGGAGTGTAGATTTCCGGTTGGTTCATCAGCCAACAATAATTTAGGTTGCCCCACAATAGCGCGTGCTATGCCTACTAATTGTTGTTGCCCTCCAGAGAGCTGTTCCGGAAATAAATCTTTTTTAGCCACCATATTAAATCGATCCAGCATTTCGGCAACCATACTTTTTCGCTGCCCACCACTCACTCCTTTATATAAAAGGGGAGTTTCAATATTTTCATAAACTGTGAGCTCATCGATCAAATGATAGGCTTGAAAAATGAAACCGATATAATTCTTGTGCATCTCCGACTTCTGCTTTTCTCGCATCTTATGCACGGGCTCATCAAAAAAGTAATACTCCCCGGCCGAAGGTTCATCGAGCATGCCAATAATATTCATCACGGTGGATTTACCCGATCCACTGGGTCCCATTATGGTAAGAAATTCGCCCTGATTTACTTCAAGGTCTATTCCTTTTAAAATGAATGTTCGTTGAAACCGGGAATCAATGTACTTGTCAATGTTTTTTAAACTGATCATGAAAATGGCTTTAAAAATGAGCGGTCTTGCCAATTGGCCATTCCTTTGGCTAATTACATGCCAAGACTCAATACGTGATTAGACGTTCAAAAAAGGGATTAGTTGCATAAGAACTCGTCCGTAAGTGAAAAAAGGTGTCCGGAAACGGATAGTTTGGATGTACGTCCCGATTGCTATCGGGATAAGAATGACGAGTTACGATTGACGAAGTACGAATTAGTCTGTATTCATAAATTCGTACTTCAACATTCGTAATTCTAAAATACTATCGGGTGCAAGATCACATCCACTCTTCTATTCATTCTCATGCCTCTTCGACTATCATTTTGATAAACCGGATTTTCAAGCCCCCAATCCTTAACACTAATAAAATGTTCGGGAATATCTTTCATACGCAAAATTTCCATTACCGAAAGACTTCTCATTTCTGAAAGCCATTGATTGAATTCTTTGCCACCAATGGGATCGGTATGACTAATCAACTGGATCTGATACTTATCAAGTAAATTAGGGATTGAATCCAGCCAATCGGAAAGCATAACTGTCTGATCCTCGCCTATAAAATAACTACCCCCATTAAAATAAATACTTCTACGCAGTTCTTGTTGATCGCCTTGGGAAAAGGCAACCCCGGATAAAAATATACAACCAATGATCGCAATCTCTCTCATACTTTTCTTGCGATTGAAATCTAAGATACAATAATTCTGCGCTACGAACCGATTTAGTAATTTAACCAAACTACATTGGTGTTTTTTCCTTTTTCAACAACGGAAACAACCAGAATGTTACCGTAATCATTATCCTCAAACTGATGATAAGAATCCTTGCCAATCAGATAGTTTGCAATAGCAGGCACCGTGTTTGAATGGCCACATACAACCACTGTTCCGCCCTTATATTTTTTTAAGATGGCATCCATCTCTTCTATCTTATTATACTCCTGCACCTCAAATCCTTTTGCGGTTGCCATGGGTGCAACTGTATTTCGTGTACGCTTATAGGGAGTAGAGTAGACTGCATCCACTTTCGTTGCTGCCAATAATTTAGCTAACGACTGTGCACGCATAAGACCCGCTTCACTCAAGTTTGGATCCTTGGGATCATCTGTTGCTTTCTCCGCATGGCGAACTATAATAAACGTAGTGATGGATTGGCTATACGCTGCTGAACTTATCAGGAGAAAAATTAAGGTGAGTCTTTTCATGAAAATGGGGTTATTTAAATTGATCACTTATCACAGAAGGAACTTTACAATCTGTGGTATGTCGGGTATCGGCCAGATGAAAAATTTTCCAACCGGCTTCTTCTTTTACTAGATGAAAGGCATCAACCCCACAATGACTAAACTTTTTACCGCTATAGAATGCGTATTGTGTCCATACCTGAGCGAAAGTTCCGTCAACTTCAATCTTTGTATCCCAGATAGGTTCACTCCAGGGTTCGGTATGAGGTGTGCCCACCGCTTTTAAAAATCCGGCAAGGGAAGATTCGCGCCTTAAAATTTGCTTGCCTGATTTATCTTGCATAATCGTGGCCATCGTAATGCTCTGGGCAAAAGCACTATGCACCATCGCGCTATCACCCAAATTCATCCCCGTAAAAAGTTTTGCAATCGGCTGCATAACAGCTTGGGCTTCTTCTCCCTGGCTCTTTGCAACTGCTGAAAGACCAATCATCGCCATTAGAATCAGTATTTTCATATTTGGTTTGTTAACTATTTACCCGATAAAATTTATGTCAAGATCTGCATTCCATTAGATTCTCGAAAATTCTCTGATGACAGATAATATCTTAAATTTAGCAGTTAAAATTAACCTATGAAGCCCGCATACCTTGTTTTTGCGTTATTATTGACTTCCTCGCATGCATTTACGCAACCAAAGATAGATAGTCTGGAAAAAGTGCTGGCGACTGCCAAAGGTGATTTGAAGGTGAAGACCCTGAATGAATTTTTCCGGGCCTACATAAATTCTGATCCGATAAAGGCTATTGAATACACGCGCGAAGCACTTTCGCTGGCTACAGAAATTGACGATAAAAAAGGGATGGCCGCCTCTTACAACAATTTGGGCGTAGCCTATAAAAATCAGGGTGCTTTGGACAAGGCTCTTGAATATTATCTTATTGCACTTCAGATCTACGAAGGGCTTGACAATAAAGATGGCATTGCCACCACAAAAAATAATATCGGCAACATTTATTCCTTCAAGAAAGATTATGGCCAGGCCATGAAGTATTTTGAGGAGTCGCACAGTCAATTTATTGAAATGGGCGACAAACAAAAAATTATTGGTTCGATGAACAACATGGGGAATTTGCACAACGATCTCCAATTATATGAGCAGGCACTAAAGTATTATTCTGAATCCTATCAACTAAGTCAACAAAGTGGCAAAGTATATGCCGACCCACTTAACAATATTGGCAATCTCTATTTTAAACAAGGAAATTACCAACGGGCTGTCGAATACTATCTACGAGCACTTGCGCTTGCCCGAGAGCAAAATGATCAACTGGTTGTACTGAACGTATTAAGCAGTATGGGTGAAGTATATGCCCGTGCCGGACAGTTCAAAAATGCGCAAGCCTATTTGGATAGCGCCTTGTACATGAGCGGGCAAATGCAAGCTTATATTTTTGAGCCATCCATCCTTAAAAGTATGGCCTTGAATTATTCCAAGCAGGGCAAAATGAAGGAAGCCTATGAAACCCTGATGCGTTATGATGTTACGAAGGAAAAAATTTACGGAGAAGAAAGTAGCCGTAAGATAGCCCAGATGGAAATAGCGTTGGACCTGCAGGAAAAAGAGAAAGAGATGGAGGCTTTGAAAATTAAATCTGAAATTCAGCGACTAGAACTTCAAAAGACACGCATGATTATCACTATCACCATACTGGGCATTGGCTTGGTGTTGGGTGCGTTCAACTTATTTTATTCAAAACGAAAGCCCATTAAGAGAAAATGATTTCACGAAAAGAGGCGCGCGAGATATTATCCGGCTTAACACAGAACCCAAGTTTACTTCGCCACATGCGCACTATAGAATTAGTGATGGAGGCCTACGCGGCAAAGTATGGTGAAAATAAAGAGGAGTGGGCAATTGCCGGATTATTGCATGATGCCGACTACGAAACTTACCCGGAAAAACACCCTCAGATTATTGTAGATCAATTGCAAAGATTGGGTGAAGTGAAAATAGCCCATGCCATTTCTGCCCATTACACGAAATGGAACGTTGCCTACGAAACTCAGCTTGACAAGGCGTTGCTCGCTTGCGATGAACTTACCGGTTTTATTGTAGCCTGCTGCCAGGTGCGCCCCGATGGCATTACTTCCCTGGAGACTAAATCGGTACTTAAGAAATTAAAAGACAAGGGGTTTGCCGCTAAAGTAGATCGGGATGAAGTTTATAAGGGTGTTGAATTACTGGAAGTTGGCCTGGCCGAACATATTACTTTTATTATAGAGGTTCTTAAAAGAAACCGTGAAGAGTTAGGAATTTAGATCAATTTCAAGGGTAGTTTTTATGGCGATTACCCAGAATCTATTACCTTTGATTCACTAAAATCAATAAGCGTTATGTTTGAACAAAATGTAGGTGACGGTGCAAACTTGTTTGTAATTATTGTAGCATGTATTGTCGGTTTTGTTGCCGCTTTGGGCTTCCTCGATAAAAGAAAGACCGCCAAAGACGAGAAGAAAGATTAGAAGATTGTAATCCTAAATTATAAGAGCCTCCCGCTACTGCAGGAGGCTCTCTTTATTTTAGCCTACTTCCCTCCGGGGCTACCTGTAGATGGCTGATTGCCATAGGGAGATTTATATTGTTTCTGATAATCCTGAAAAGCAACCGTTTTATAGAAATCGCCCCCAACAAAACTTACAAACACGTGAAACTCTTCGGGTTTGCGATAGCCAGGCAACGAGGTGTATCCTTCTATTATCGGAACAATTCTAAACTCTTCATCGAGGAACACAAAGTTTGGATAGCTCATCTGGTTATTTAATAGCGCCATGGCCAATTGATGTGACCCCTTATTCCCGTAAGGAACAAACTTAAAGGTGGTGCCACGGAAATTTACATCCCCTGTTTGCTCAGCATCAAATTTTACTGCATAGAATTTCTCGTTGATAAGCTTTACAATCTGTGGATCGACAAAAGTATTTTTATCCATCACCTTACACCACCCACACCAATCCGTATAGACATCAATAAAGATTTTCTTCTTCCCTTTCTCCGCTTCCGATCGTTTTACGGCCTCTTCAAACGACATCCATTGGATGGCTGCGGCTTCCGTCTTTGTTCCCTGCGCGCGAACCAACCCAAACGATGCCAATAGAACTACGAGAAGATATTTTTTCATTTTTTATAATTCAAGAATTTAAACTGTAACAAATTTAGAAAGAAAAGAAGTTCAATCCGACCGTTAATATGCAAACAACGAACCACTGTAACCTTTCGTGTTCGAATTTCCCGCACAACATTGTACGAAACTGAACAAACCTGTAATCCAAACCTCCAAAATCGACTTAATTTGTGCTAAAAGCGTACTGGCATTGGTTTTGGTAAACAGCATAGCGTGCGCTTAAAACTTACCCATAGAGACCTGATTCTGATAGCCGGTATTGCTGTAGCTATAATTATAGCGCTCACCACGCTGGTGCTGGACTTTATGCCGGGTATGGGTGAAGCCAATCAGGAACCCAAATCCCAAATCTCCCAACCCTCACCTACTGTCTTTATTGATAGAGTAGGGCAAAACTTTTTCCACAGCGTTGCCAACCGAATTAACAAGCACTGAGTTTAGAATTCAAAGTTGTACGTGATGGAGGGAAATACCGTTCCAAAAATTGAAAGTTTGTAGGTGTTTACCGATTTAGAATATTGAAATACATTCTGATTATTTGGCTTAAAGAAAACCGAGTAGGCATTTTTTCGAGCATACAGGTTATAAATTGAAAAAGACCAATTACTCTTCCATTTTCTTTCCTTTTTAGTTTTAGGATCATACGTCATGGAAACATCTAATCGGTGGTAGTCTGGAATAGTTCCGTTATTTCTATTTACAAAATCGGGCACATATACATCGCCAACAAAATATTTTCCTTCCGGATAGGTAATGGGCCTGCCCGTACTGTAGGTGAAATTTGCTGAATAGCTGAACCGTTTACTTTGCTTATAATTTACAATAAGATTAACCGCGTGTGGCTTGTTGTAATACGTTGGATACCAATTACCCTGGTTGATTTGTTCCTCCTCAAATTCGCTTTCCATTTTTATGTGCGACTGTGAATACGTGTAGTTAACCCAACCTGTTAGTTTTCCTTTATTCTTTTTTGCCTGCACTTCAACTCCATAAGCACGACCTGTACCCTGAAGGATCGCTGATTCTGTTGCCGGGTGAAGCAAAAGGTTTGCTCCGTCTTTATAATCGGTAGCATTTGCCGTATGCTTAAAAAAAGTTTCCAGAGAGGTTTCGAACATGTTCTCTTTAAAATTTCTATAGTACCCTAAGGATACCTGATCGGCAATTTGTGGCTTTATGTAGGCATTGCTGGTTTGCCAACGATCCGTGGGGAGTGCCGAGGTTGTATTGGTAATGCGTTGAATATATTGACGCATCCGGTTATACCCCAATTTTATTGAACTAACCGAATTGAGGTTAACTCTTAAGGACATTCTAGGTTCTATGCCACCATAATATTGTTCACCCCCTTCATTAAAGAGGGTATCATAAATTGAATCAAGATTTTTTGGTTCACCATCAAGGTATAGATATTTCGTGGCGGGTGCTTCTGCAAAAAACATTGAATACCGGGTTCCTATTAAAAGGGAGACCTTCGGACTTAATGTCACTTCGTCCGAAACATACAGACCGCCTTCTCTCGATTGCTCCTGAGGCAAATCAATGGCATTAATATTAGAAACGTCTGAGCCAGGCTTTAATGCTCCCGGATTTATCGTGTAAGATATTCCCGAACCCCCAAAATCCATGGTATGCTTATCACCGAGTTTCCAAACAAAATCTGCTTTTACACCTTTGTATAAAATGGAAGATTGCAGATCAAAAGCAATCAACTCATCCTCGCTAGTAATTGCCGAGGAATAATTACTCCAAACACCAACGATTCTTGAATAAAGTCGATCGGAATAATCATGGCGCCAACCCAAGGTACCGTTTAGTGTCTCCCAATCATATTCGCTGGAAGATGCATTTATTTCCAATACGGCTAATGAATCGCTGGCTACTTTAAATCGATCAAATGAATTATAGCCAGTAAAAAATATTTTGTTCTTTGAGTTAGGGGTGTATTCTATTTTCCCAGTAAGGTCATAAAAATTGGCCGTGGTGTTTTCGAGAGCCGGGTTACCCGACAATTGAAATAAATAATCGGGAAAAGACACGCGCCCACCAACCATAACCGAAAGTTTTCCCGGAATAATTGGGCCATCAACAGATAACCGACTGGCAATTAAACCAAGGCCTCCGCGAACGTGCCAATTTTCTGAATTTGGGTTTCTTAATGAAATATTCAAAACGGAAGATACCCGCTCACCAAATTTTGGCGGGATGCCCCCGCGATAAAACTCTAGGTTTTCCACCATGTCCGGATTGAAAATGGAAAATAAACCCATTAAATGAGACGAATTAAATATTGGAGCATCATCCATCAGGATAAGATTTTGATCGGCACTGCCGCCACGTACATTAATATCTGAGGTTCCCTCCCCTACCGTGGTAACCCCAGGTAGTGTAAGCAGCGATTTGATGATATCTACTTCCCCCATAAATGAGGGAAGCTTACTTAGTGTTTTCATGTTGAGTTTGCTTACACCAATTTCAACACTTTGCACATTGTAATCGGAAGCTTCTGATGAAACTACAAGTTCTTCGAGTATCTTACTATCTTCTTCGAGTTCTATATCGAGATATTCAGGCTTTTGTACGACAAATGTGATTGTTTTGGTTAGATATCCCGTAAAGGATACTGCTATGCTATAAATACCCGGTTCCAATAAAAACGTAAAGTTGCCCTGTTCATTCGCTGATACTCCCAGCGTTGTTCCTTCCAGGATTATCGAGGCCCCAATAAGGTTAATGTCTTTTTGATGTACGCGGCCTCGAACCATTATATGCTGTGCAATTGCCTGGTGTAATGAACCGGAAAGAATCAACACCAAGAAGATTCGGAAGATAACCCGTTGCGATCGTTTGGTTAGTCTATCCATCCCAGCGGTCTTTTGGATGTATTAAAAAATGATTCGAGACAAGGTTTACAGAATCTTTGAGGGACTTGGACCGCCTTTGGTTGGCCAAAGGGTATTTTTCCGATAGACCTTCTATCGACATAATGAGACTTATATTGAATTGAGGAGGCGCCAAAATACCCGAGCACCGGCTCATTCGGGTCATTGTGGTTCTTAAGATTTCCTTTTATAGCGATTGGTGGGGTGTCAAAAGCTCCGCCTGAGTTACTTACCTGACTTCTTATCTTCCCCCAATACTCATATGCACTCTTCGTTAAAGATTGTTGCTCAATTAATAAATAATAAGGATCCAGACTATTGTAGGGAACATCAACTAAGTGCTGACCTGCCAATTTGCGGCCGTTAATAAACTTGTCGGAGCCAATATTAATACAGCCCACACATTTAGACTTTGTCCAGCATGGTTCGCAACAACCCCACGGGATTTTGATTAAAAAGGGGGATTGGAATTCATATGTATATCCACAAATTTCCTCGGTGATATAATGAGTCCACGACCACCGATAATAATTGGCTGATTCAGCAGGATCGTATGTATCAAGAAACACCTTGAATTTGCCTCTTAAAAAACCGGCATTTAATTCCTGATACTCAGTATACACAGTATCTATTTCGGGTGCTGCTTGTAGCAGCTCAGGAATTGACTCGTAGGTGGTACCATTGGGCAAAACTATCGTGAGCCAATATTGCCGGCCAACTATACCTTGAATGCCGGTTGCTTGTGTAGTAAAGAATCCGTTAGAAGTATACTTAAGTAGTTCATCTTCGCCACTATCGCTTTTTATATAAACCTTAGCCTGTGCCGGGGAGCCCGCAAATGCTTCCGTGTTGTTGTAAGGTGCTGAATATGTTATCCGTACCTGATAAGGGCCGGGTTGGTCGGTAATTAATCCATCAACCACCAGTTTAGTATTTACCGCATTAAGTTCGGGATCGAACTCAGTAATGCATTGAGAAAGTAAAACAAAGAGAAATACTATTGGTACTCTATATATACGATCGAAGCCCAACATTAACTATTATCCAATATATATTTCTTAACACTTTCAATTTCTTGATCTGCAATTGAAGTTGCAAAAAGACAGTCCCCATTTTTTACGTGTACTAATAATGGCTTTCCAAAACCCGTTTCAAATTGATGAATCAAATTCTTACCATCCTCTAAAATAGGATATTTACGCTTAATCGCTTCAATTTTACTCCTAATTATATCGTTAAAATTTGCTCCAGTCAAAATAATTGTGACTTTTGAGCTATTAAAATTCCTTTCTAGAAGCAAATTCAAATTAATCTGTAAACACTCGTCACAACCCTCAAGAGGTAATACATAGAATATTCTATCACCTTGGGTTGAGATATCTAAATCATAAACTTGTGATAAGTATAGTTTAAAACCCTCATAATACCTGCAATTCGACTTGCTATTATCGCAACCCATTATACTAATCAAAAGAAACAAACTTGACTTAATTAATCTTGGGTACAAATTCATATTTAAGCGAGGGGATTGCGTGATTGTTATTAAAGCCCTTATTGGAGTAAAGAAGTAGGCCATCTGATAAAGGCACAGCTCCATTAATTTGATAAATGCCATCATTAAAAAAAGTCTCTCCTATAATTTGCAGAGTTGAGTCCAGAATTATTACTGATGTCCTTCGCCTTTTACCAGTATTCAATTTACCACTCATTTCCTTAAGTTCTTGAGGGTGATGAACTGCCCTAGTGAATAATTTAACTTTAGAGTGATAATTCAAAGGCTCATAGAATGGCGTTTGAACTCTGAAATTCCACATCGCTTGTGTATCCTTTATCATTTCAGAGGGAAGAGGAAATGGGAAATTTTTGATTTCGCTACTACATACTGCCTTTTTTTCAACAAGAATTCCAGTCTCATTGTTGTAGATATATAGGAAATGATCCAATGGATAAGATATATATGTTGCTTCATTGATAGTAAGACTATAAGGAAAAGATAAATCCCCCGGAAAAACCAAATCACCTTTCATCTTCATTACGCCTTCTGGTGGACCATATTTTAGTTTAATAATATTACTGGCCAAATTAAAAACAACTTGCTGAGGGACATCTTCAAAATTTGATGATGTTGGAAAATATCCTGGTATTAGGGATGCATAAACTAAATTGGTTTTGCTATTAAAATATATACTATGTTGCGGTAGAAAATATGGGAATATATAAGTATTGGGAGGTGTAATACCAAGGTCAAAGCTCGACCATGATTTAATCAAGCCACCATTTCCATTAAGTAGGTAAATAGAAGTATTATTAGACGTAAGCATAAAAATACTATCGAGATTATGAATATAGAAGGTAGAGTACTTGTCTCGGTTTTGGATTAGTGGACTAATTTCAAAATCTCTTACATGAGATTTTGTTTTCAGATTAAAGATTGAAATTATATTTTCTTTTTCTTTAACATAAGCCAGTAAAATAGTGTCACTAAAAATTGTTGGCCTTAAGTAAGTAAAGTTACTATCCGCCTTTATTTTTACTTCTATATTTAAAATGATATCGAGTGAATCTCTAAAATCAGCATTTGGTGCAGTTAATAGGCTGGCTAATTCAGTGATATTTTTTTCCTTATTACAAGAAATTATTAAGCCATAAACAAATATCAATAAATAGTATCTATACATAATTCAATATTATTACAATAGAGGCTACATTAAACATGCAGCCTCTATTTTTAAAAAACTAACTACCAATAGTAGTACTCTCCTATGCATTTACAAATGTTACCTCCCAAAACACACTGTACCCCAACCTGTTCTCCATACTCATAGAAAGGAATATAAGTCCCAACGTATGGTAATGATGGCCCACAATCCGCACTAAGTTTGTGCGTACTCAAAACAGTGAAAAGTGTCACCAGTACACTTGCCACAAGAAAAATTTTTGTTTTTTTCATAACTTTTTTGTTTTTACTAAGATATAATCAAATTTTCCATGATAGAGAACTAAACTGCTTAACGTCTCAATAGGTCTTTTAATAGCCTCATGTTTAGTTAAACGTATTTAATTAAAGTCATTTGGCTAATCACTATCTTATACTTCTCGATATGCAAAGTACTGAAGAACTGTTTCAATTGCCTTTTTAATTGCCTCATTGATTGGATAGAAATTCTGTGTCAACTCAAAATCGATGGCATGGAGTTGCATGTAAAACTGATTCATTACAGGAACCTCTAATCCCCCATCAATCTTTTCTATTGATTGTCCATAAGCCACTGTTTGCTCTGACTTAATAATCTGACAGGTAACTAATTCCTTTTTACCATATTTATTGGTACGGGCCGAATACCCAAAGAGCCGGCAGATCAAACCCCGGTACGGATATTTGGTGCATAATCCGGCTCCGGCTTGTGTGGGGTTAAGGATTAAACAAATAGACGAATCGGTCTGCGACAGCTTTTCTAGCCACGGTTCCGCTAACTTATTTCTATAAAGATGAACCGCAAATGGAAGAAACTCAAGAATGGTAGCTTCAATATCAGGTTTGAAACAACACTTGCCGCACCCCGGCTTACAATGAAGCGATGTGGCTGACTGAAAGTTGGCTATCTGTTGATCCAACCCTTCAAAGACCTGCGTTACCGCGGCCACCTTTTCTTCTAATTGCATACCGCGAAAATACAACGCATTTGGCGCATCCCAATTGGGTAGTTATGCCAACCAAAAAACTATCAGTTAAAATTTGTAATTTCAGTACGGCAATAATCTTAAGTTCGGATCACTAAACCATTTGTCTATGAAAAAAACACTACTCACTATCCTTTTTTTTGCGCTTGTGCAAGTAGGTTACGGTCAATGGAAACGTGAATGGTCTGTTGGGTATGCGCAGGCTGCCCCCATGGGTAGAATGGAGCAAACGGTAAATAATGCCCATGGAATTGCCCTTGATTTTTATTTGTTGGCGCCCAGTAAGCGATATGCGGTTGGGGTCGATCTGAGCTACTCAATTTATGGCTTCTCTGAATCGCGGCAGCAATATAGTTTTTCGGATGGCACTACGGCAGATATGGATATTAACGTTAGTAACTCAATCCTGAATGGAATGCTTTCCGCGCGCTATAATCTGGTAAAAGACAAAGCGCTTACTCCGTATGTTGGAATAAAAGGCGGCTATTCAGGCTTCCAAACCAATCTTAATATATATGACCCGGATGACACAGATAATTGCGAGCCGGTTGAAACAGATCTCCTTTTAGCCGATGGAACCTGGACCTATTCTATCGGTGGCGGTTTGTCATACGATCTCTCCTCTGTATTTAAGAAAATGCGCTCTGAATTTTTATTCATTAATCTTAGCACGTATTACACCCAAGGTGGAGATATTGATTATATGAATTCCAATCAATCGCATACAAATCATTCGAACATGCCCTCGCGATCGCAAGATCTGGAAGCTACATTTATAAACACCCAAACACAGGTTACACATAAACATCATGTGGGTAATGTGTACACCAATGCCCTTCAAATGATAGACTTTCGTTTATCAGTCGCTTTCAGGAGTCGTTGAAACATCTAGCGATAGAATGTCATTGAGATATAAAATGAACAGAGCCCCGTTTAAAGCGGGGCTCTGTTTTAATTCATAAAAGTTACGCACTGTTTACCAGAAAATGGCGTAGAGTATAGCACAAATAATCAAAATAACCGTTGCGCCAATATTAAATGCGGGGCTGGTTTTAAATAATTCAGAAGTGAGATTTATTCCCTTCTCGTTTACTTTTCCTTTGCCTTCGAGATAGCTGATCAAAAGAATGATAGAAATGGAAAGCAGCGCAGTAATAAACATTTGATCCATAAACGGAATATTCACAAAAAAGGCTGAGTCCGACCAACCATTAGGTGCTACTTTAAAATACATGGCGATGGGTATGGAAAGAATTACGCCCCAGATGGCGGCATTATTCGTAGCCCGTTTCCAGAACAAACCTGTAAGAAACACAGCCAGAATTCCGGGACTCACTACACCTGTGTATTCCTGAATAAAAATAAAGGCTTGCCCTAAGTTGCCAAGTGCGGGAGCAATAATCATCGCGATAACCAAAGCAACTGCACCACTGATACGACCCACATTAACAGTCAATTTATCAGACGCATTTTTGTTGATGTATGGCCTGAAAATATCCATCGTAAATATAGTGGATGTTGAGTTTAACATCGAAGCAAGAGAAGACACAATCGCGGCTGCCAATGCTGCCAATACCAAACCTTTTAATCCGGTTGGGATGAAGCTGCGCACCAACCAGGGGAAAGCGTTATCATTAATAATCCCACCGTCTTTATTGACAAAACTAGGATCTAATGTTTGTGTGGTTAACTGGCCCGAAGCATCGGCATTCATTACAAAAGCAATGATACCTGGTACAACTACAATTAAAGGAATGATCATTTTTAAGGCAGCGGCAAACACAATTCCTTTTTGCGCTTCTGCTAAATTTTTAGCAGCCAGCGTTCTTTGAATAATGTATTGATTAAAGCCCCAATAATAAACATTGGCAATCCACATACCGCCCACCAATACCGATAATCCCGGCAAGGACCACCAGGCATCTTCGCCACCTGGCGTAATGATCTCTCCTTTCTCTAAGATCATCGAAAATTTACCCGGCACCGTATTGAAGACATGAACAAATCCATCAATAATTCCACCGGTAGGGGAAACCTTTTCTAGTGTAATGAAGGTTGTGACCAATCCACCAATCACAAGCAAAACAACCTGCACAACATCCGTCCACGCAACGGCTGAAAGTCCGCCCCAAAGCGAATACGCAGCGGCAAAAAGTCCCAGCGCCAAAATGCTATACATCATCAGGCTGCCATCACCCGAACCAATAACAGTATCCATCGCACGCGCGCCTAAATACAATACCGTAGTAAGATTAACGAATACGAAAAGCGCAATCCAGAACACGGCCAAAATGGTTTTGAGGTTAGTGCTAAATCGTTTTTCGACAAACTCAGGAATGGTATAAATTCCTTTATTGATAAATATGGGAAGGAAGAACTTGCCTACGACCAGCAGGGTAACAGCAGCCATCCATTCGTAACTGGCAATGGCCAGCCCGATAGCGAACCCCGAACCCGACATTCCAATAAACTGTTCGGCCGAGATGTTGGCGGCAATTAATGAAGCGCCTATTGCCCACCAGGGTAAGGACTTACTGGCCAGAAAATAGTCTTCGGCATTTTTTTGATGACCTTCCTTATCGCGCGAAACCCATAGGCCAATGCCCAGAATTAAGGCGCAATAGCCGACAAATACAACGATATCAAATCCGGATAAACCCATTTAGTATTTAGTTTAGGTAACGTACAACTAACTTCTTTCTCGGTCGCAACAGAGTTAATTCAAATGAACACCCTCTTTTAGAGCAACTGAATAAAAGTCAGGTTCTTTTTTGAAAGTAACAACATATTTCTCCCTGACTTTGAGAGAATATTTTTCAACCGCTTCATTTCGGATAAGGTGAATGATGCACCCACCGAAGCCCCCGCCCATCTGCCGGGCACCCAAAACGTCCTTAGGAAACTCTTCTGCCAACGTAACAAGCAAATCTGACTCCGGACAACTCACTTCATAGAAGTGACTTAGGCCCCAATGTGTTTCAAACATCAGTCTGCCAAACTCCTTCACATCGTTCAATTTCAAAAAGGTTGCTGCACGTTGGGTTCGGTCTATCTCTTCAACAACAAACTTACATTTCGTGAAGACATCGGTAGACACTAGTTTTTGGAGTGTCGACAGATTATCAGTATCCACATCCCGTAAAGAATGAATACCCGAATTTATTTTTTGAAAAGCTTTAACTCCTTCTTCACAGGCTGCTCTTCGATCGTTGTAAGCAGACGAAGCCAACGTATGTTTTACTTTGGTATCAACCAACAGTATTTGTACTCCCGGAAAATTTACCGGAACATATTCATGGGTAAGACTGCGGCAGTCCAATAAAAGTGCAGAATCTTTTTGCCCAAACAAACTCGCATACTGATCCATGATTCCACAGCGCACTCCGGCAAATTCATGTTCGGCCTGTTGACCAATTCGGGCCAAGTCTAATCGTGATAAATTACTTTTAAAGATTGCATTTATTGCAAACCCAAATCCTGAACACAGAGCCGCTGAGGAAGACATACCCGAACCGGTGGGTATATTTCCGCCAATCACACAATCAACACCACTCAATGGTAAACCACGTTGTTGAAATCCGCTGACAACACCCATCAGGTAGTTGTACCATTGACCACCGGATTTCAATTCATTAGCACGAAATGAAAATACTTCTTCAAAATCAATTGAGTAACAATTAAATTGATCGGTGTTACTAGGAGCTACCGCAAAAACGATTTCCCGATCTACAGCAGCTGGCAATACAAAGCCCTCGTTATAATCGGTATGTTCACCAATCAGATTAATGCGACCGGGTGCAATCACCAACACGGGAGCCTTTTTATATCTCTCTATAAATTGTGCCCGAACAGTATCAACTAAGCTCATAATCAATAATCTAAAACCGACCGCTATCGGACATCTGTGCATGCAATCGAACAGACGCCAAATACTAATAGCCCGAATAGAGTCTAAAAATAGGGTAAATTTTTTGGTATCTGCTTTGGCTATTAAAAATTAAACTGAGCTGATATGTTAAAAAACTACGTTGTACTCTTCGTAAGAAATCTTAAACGCCAAAGACTTTTTTCCATCATCAATTTGCTGGGACTTACGGTAAGCATTGCCAGCACGGTGTTAATTTATCTCTATGTTAGCAATGAGTTCAGCTACGATCGCTTCCATGCAAATGCCGATCGGATTTATCGTGTTAATCAAACATTTATCTGGGGTGAACGAGATGATCATCAATTTGCATCCACAGGGCCTGGGGTAGCCACTGCTTTGCGCGAAGAGTTGCCAGAAGTAGAAATGCTCACGAGCATTCATACACCTGGTAATTATATAATCTCCTACACTAACATGGCTGGGCAAGTAGTTGCCTTCGAAGAAGAAAAAATTCTAGCAGCAGATACCAATTTCTTTAAGATGTTCAACTTTCCCGTGCTCCAGGGAAATGCCACCGATCCGCTCAAGCAAGCCAATACCGCGGTGATGACTGAATCGACTGCGAAAAAATACTTTGCTAACGAAAATCCCATTGGGAAATTAGTTCGCCTTGGCGAAGGAGAAAGTCAGCAGACGTTCGAAGTAACTGCCATAGTTGCTGATACACCCGAAAACTCATACATTGAATTTAACGCGTTGCTTTCACTAACTAGTTTTCCAGCGGCTGCAAGGTTGCATTGGAGTTGGGTGTGGACGCAACTCGAAACTTATATTCTATTTCGGGAAGGTACCGACATCGAAAATACCCGCGTTAAACTGGCAACCATTCCGAGTAAGTATGCAGAAGAGACATTGCAACGCATAATGAATGTTTCCTACGAAGAGTATATCAAGTCCGGTAAAAAGTGGGAGCTGTTTCTGCAACCACTTACAGAAATCCACTTGCCTTCACAAATTGTTTACAATCGTTTGAATGATTCAGGAAATCTTAAAATCATTTATTCACTCATTGGCGCTTCTGTCTTTATCATTTTGTTATCGTGCGTCAACTTCATGAATTTATCCACCGCGCAATTTACACGCAGAATAAAAGAGGCCAGCGTGCGCAAAATACTTGGGCTCGGTAAAAAAGAATTGGGGTTCAGTTACTTCGCAGAAGCGTTAACGTTTTGTACGATCGCACTCGTTATTGCCTTGGCTCTAACCCAAATGCTACTACCGGGGTTTAATCTCGTGGCTGGTAAATCACTACAACTAAATCTATTTAGTAACCCCTCGTTACTGATTGCCCTGTCCATCCTAATTGGATTTATGGCTTTGCTTTCGAGCATCTACCCTGCATTCTTTTTAAGTGCGTTTCATCCGGTAGAAGGGATAAAGGGAAAATTAAAAGCGGGTCGGGAAGGTAAAGCTTTCCGAAACACGTTGGTGATCTTTCAATTCGCGGTATCCATTATCCTGATCATCTGCACGGCTACTGTTTTTCAACAGCTTACCTATATGTCCGATAAGGACGTGGGTTTCAATAAAGAGAATTTGCTGATCATCAAAAATGTTGAACATCTGAAAAACGGAGAGGCACTCACAGAAGCTACCTTGAATCTGCCCGGTATTACAAACAGCTCGCGCAGTTCTTCCTTACCTCCGCGCGTATATGGAGGCGACAAGTTCAGTGCTGAAGAAATGAACAATGAAACTTTTTCATTAAACTATACCTCCAGTGATGAGCGATTTCTTTCAACTCTAGACATTCAATTAAAATTTGGAAGAAACTTTTCGAAAGACATGCCCGGTGATCATGAGCGGGTGATCTTAAACGAAGCGGCTCTGAAACGGATTGGTTGGGAAGCTAATGAATCGGTGATCGGTAAAAAGATTTTTTCTCCCGGTGGAGAATTTACGTTTGAAGTAATTGGTGTAGTTAATGATTTTAATTATTGGTCATTAGCTAATCCCATAGAGCCGATGGCCATCTTCCACATCAACAGTAAAAATCTCTTTGGTGAAGGCGACAAAGAATTTATTACACTTCGGGTAGCACCGCAAGGCACAGAAGCTTGGGAAAATACAATTACCTCCATCAACACGATGTGGAAAACCTATGACGGTGATTCACCCTTTCAATATGAGTTTGTTGACCAGGCGTTTGCCGAAACGTTTAAAACCCAAACGCAGTTTGGTCAGGCCCTAAGCGTGATGGCCGGGCTGGCGGTTTTAATTGCGAGCCTGGGATTATTGGGTATGATCATTTACACGCTGGAGCAGCGAACCAAAGAAATTGGCATCCGAAAAGTATCTGGCGCTTCGGTGACTGATATCCTTTTATTGATTTCGAAAGGGTATACACACCTGATTTTAATTGCCTTTATACTGGGTGCGCCACTCTCCTATTGGATGATGTCGCAATGGCTACAGGATTTCTCTTATCGGATAACACCCTCTGCATGGATATTTGTGTTTACCGGATTAGGAACCTTCGTGATGGCGATTTTAATCACCAGCTATCATTCTGCGAAAGCGGCTCTTACAAACCCGGTTGATGTTTTGAAAGATGAATGATCAATCTTTCGCGGCCTTTTCGCGGACCAGATGATTTACCACCATTCTGATTTCGCCATACGAATAGTCATCACCTAATCGTTGTTTAACAGGCGTTGTAGAACTTTCGGTTGTGTCTTCTATGGCTTTTTTGATGATTTCTATTTTCTCTATAGAAAGAAGTTCTTCAATTTTTATATTTCCTGACTTCACCAATTGTGCCAAGTGTCCTTCTATAGTACTTTCGGCTAGGTTTCGGGTTTCGGCAATAGCCTTCTGATCCTGGCCATCGCGAAAGGCTGCCAGAGTATCTTTAAGGCTACTTCCCTTCTCTCTTTTTTCTTTCTTTTTTACAGCAGGCTTTTTAAAAGTTTCAAGAACTTCGGCTTCTTTTTCTGTCGGTTGATAGAACGTAGTCTCACCAAAACGGGCTTGTTGAATCGCTTTGAGTTTGTTTGCTATCAATTGTCGCAACGCACCTACTTCCAAAAGATATTTTTTAACCTTGGTCGCTTTACCCAACGAGTCTTCATGTTGCTTGATGGGCGTCAGCATTTCATTCAAGATAGCCTGAGTAAAATAAGCGATTGCTTTTTGCATTCGAGCGACAAGAGCTTCAGTGCCATCTTGCGGCACTGCATTAAGAATGCGATCTAATTCTGGTTGAAATTTCCGGAAGACCTCGTGCTTTTCCTTCGCCACCAAAATCAAGGGATCAATCCAAGCCAAAGCTGATTTTGTTTTGGGCGACTTCTTTTCCAGTTGATCTTGTTTGAAACTTTCCAATGCTTCAACGAGTTGGGTAAAATCAAACGTGCGCTTTAACTTTTCAGCCAAAAATTGTTTCTGCTCATGCGTCAATAGCTCTTCCAACTCTCCGGTTTCCTGCTCACGTTGGGCAAATTCAATTACCCGCGCATCGGTTGAAACACTATCGAACGTGATGCGCGATTGTAATATAAGCCCTTCAAACGTAGAGCATCGGCTTAACGCCACATACACCTGCCCAGCCGCAAATGAATTGCCCGCATCTAAAACTGCTTTGTGGAAAGTAAGCCCCTGACTTTTGTGGATAGTAATAGCCCAGGCCAATCGTATTGGGTATTGTGTAAAAGAACCGATCTCTTCTTCGTCTACTTTTCCGGTCTCCCGATTAAGTGTATAGCGAATATTTCGCCAGGTCTCCTGATTGATCACTAAAGTCGATTGTGTATCAGGGAAAGTAACTTCTATGGCATCTGCATTTACCTTACTCACTACGGCAAGTTTTCCGTTATAATATCTACGTTCTACTTCGGTATCGTTTTTAATAAAGATCACCTGAGCACCTTCTTTTAATCGCAGTTCCATTTCGGTGGGCAAAGCTTTATCCGAAAATTCTTTCTCAATGATTCCTCGAAAGCGATGAAGTTTGCCTGGGAGCTTTTCGAGCTCCGATGCGTTAACAGCATCTGCTTTATAATTATGTGTGCAAAGGGTTATGTAATTCTCCGATGCTGGCGGTGTAAAGCGACCTTCATAGCGACTATTCAGCAATTGCAAATCTTCCTGCGTTATATTATTATTTCGAACCCGGTTCAATAACTCAATAAACTGCGGATCGCTTTGCCGGTAGATCTTTTTCAACTCAATATAGAGAGGCTGTGCTTCAAGTGCTGCGTGCGCATGAAAGAAAAACGGACTTTGATAATGCTCTTTCAAAATTTCCCATTCCTCCGTTTTAGCAACGGGCGGCAGCTGATATAAATCACCGATGTATAAAACCTGTACGCCACCGAATGGCTCATTGAATCTTTTTCTGAATTGTCGGAGAATAACATCCATGGCATCGAGCATATCGCAACGAACCATGCTTACCTCATCAATAATCAGCAATTCCAATTCACGCAGCAATTCGCGCTTATCTCGACTGAAGCGGATGTTTTTAAATAAGCTGTGCTTATCAGATATTTCTACACCATTGAATTTACTTTGCGAACCAGGCAGATACGGTCCAAAGGGTAATTGAAAAAAGGAGTGCATAGTTACGCCACCAGCGTTAATGGCGGCAACCCCTGTAGGTGCAACGACTACACATTTTTTGGTAGTCGTTTTAACAATGTGTTTTAGAAACGTTGTTTTACCCGAGCCCGCTTTGCCGGTAAGAAAGATTGATCGCGAAGTGCGGTTAACGAAATCATCCGCTAATTCAAATATGGGATTCCTGTCATCGGGCTCAACCATTTGGCTATTCCGGATTTCTAATGCTCCATCCTACACTACCAACGACTACGAGCAATAAAAGCCAACCCGAAGCCATCGTGACTTTATTACCTATTACATAAGGCCTGGGTTCAAACTTAAATTCAATCACGTGTTTGCCAGCCGGGACTTCTAACGCCCGAAGAATATAATTTGCGCGCAGTATCGGAACTTCATTGCCATCAATAAATGCATGCCACCCTTTTGGATAATAGATTTCTGAGAATACAATTATTCCTTTACTTGAAGATTCCGACTCATATTTTAGGTACGGAGGTTTGTGATCAGCAAGTGAAATAGTGGCTGAACTGTCAACTGCTAACTGTTGACTGTCGACTGTTGACTGTTGACTGCTCATTACAGCAACTTCTTTTGTTTTGATCTCCCCAACTTTCATTAGCTCTTCAGCCGGAGATTTTACAGGCATCACTTCCTTCACAAACCATGCATTACCATAAGCATTCGGATTAAGGATTACGTTTTCTTTGTCGGGACCATAAACAAAATATTTGGCGTTCAACAAATTCAGCGCATTATATGTCTCAAAACGTGGCACACCTTTTTGAAAGTCCTCAAACAATTGTTGTGTGTTTTTTGAGATTACTGAATCATACAAATCCTGATAGCGTCTCAGTTTTGCGCCATGATAACCGCCCAACGAGTTATGGAAAAACGAAGTGCGCGCTTCAGCCATAGGGTTCTGTATATTATAAACGCGGTAATAGCCTTTGTCTTTTAAGATTTCCTGATCGGCAGCGGTTGGTTGTGAAAATGAATTTTCGCGCTTTCGTTTATAATTGTCTTTAGTGAAATAGCGGGTGTTTACAAAGCCCAGATCAAACCAGATCAGTACAACCAATAACGGATAGACAATTACCGGTTTCAGATAATTTTTCAGTAAAGAAAAAATAGCAGCCGAAAACAGAACGATCAATATCAAACTTCGCCACGCATCAGATCGCAATAAAGCTATCCGGTCTTTCTGTACTGCATTTCTAAACCACACCGGTAGCTGTGCCTCCTCGGGTTTAAGGAAACTTCCAAACCCACCAACCGCAATAAAAATCAGACAAGCGCCAAGCGCAATAGATACAGGCCAGAGCAATTTCTTCTGCGTTTCCTTGCTCCATCCTTTAGCCAGCAAACTTTCCAACCCTAACATCCCTAACAAGGGCATGGCGAAAAGAATAATAACCAACGCAAAGTTTACGGAGCGAAACTTATTATAACCCGGAAAATAATCGAACATAAAATAATTAAAACTCGAGAAGCTGTCACCCCAACTCAGCATCAAACTCAATACACTCAACGGTACTAACCACCATACATATTTTTTCTCTGCGAATACAATTCCGACAAGAAATAGAAAACAAATAATAGCTCCGGCATAGTAAGCACCCACTGTAAAATCCTGCGGGCCCCAATAACCTCGTGCATAGTTTGCCATTTGATTGGCGGTTTCATTATCACCAGCCTGACTAAGCGACTTATAGGTATTGCTCGATTGATCGGCTGCCAACAAATTCATGCTACTGCCACCATAAAAATTAGGAATGAACAGAGTCATCGGTTCCCAAATGCCATAGCGATATTGAAAGGCATATGACTTTGATAATCCTTTAGTATCGGCTTCGCTTTTTGTTGTCGCTATTTCGGAAGGACCACGAATGGAATAACGGGTGTATTCCGTAATAGCCCAAAACTGTCCGAAGAACGTTCCCGCTGCCAGCATCACGGCTGGCACTAAAATTAAAATAGTTTTAAAAAATTCACCAATCTTCTTTGCTTGAATCGCGAGTATCAAATGCACCAGACCATACACGAGCACAATCAACATCAGATAGTACGTAATCTGTAAGTGATTCTCCCTTAAATGAAGCGCCATGCCTAAAGCAGTAATCCCAAAACCTAAAATTCGTTTTCCTGTAAAGGCAAGATGGATACCGGCAAAAGCTAACGTCATAAAAGCGATGGCACCAATACGCGCATTGTGCCCGGCCGACAAGCCAATAATCATGTATGAAGAAAGTCCAAACGCCAAGGCACCGGCAATAGCAAACCACGGCCGGATGCGAAACGATAAAAGAAGGATGTAGTAGCAAACAAAAGCCAGAAAAATATTAGAGACCGGATGTGGAAGAAAGACTGATAAAACTTTTTTCATGGTGATAACAGCCCCATCGCTCCATTTTAAATTCACCAAATAAGCGGGCATACCCGAAAACATAGTACCCGCCCACAAGCCTTCATCACCGGTTTGTTCGCGATAATCACGCAGTTCTTTAGATGAACCACTCCATTGTTCAATATCGCCTTGTTGCAGGGCTTTGTTATCAAAGAACACCGGATTAAAAAACAGGATGGTTACAATCAAAAAAACAATAACCGCGGTCAGGTGCGGAAGTGTATGATCTGAAAAGCGAATTTTTTTCATTTTAAGAATCCCTTAAGTCGGCAAAATAGGAAGGATTAGCCAAATAACGACCAATCCAATTTACTGATTTTGTATATTAAAGCCTTATTCAATTGATATGAACAAAAAACTCTATGTAGTGAGCATTTTTCTTCTGATCACAGTCAGTGGTTGGAGTTTACAGGCGAATAAAATCTATGGTGTTGTCTATCACGACAAAAATAAAAACGGGGAACGCGATACAAACGAACCCGGTATTGCAGGCGTGGCGGTGTCCGATCAGATACAGGTTGTAAAAACAGATGTGCAGGGGAAATATGAAATCAATAACTCAAAAGGATTTGGTTTTGTTATGATCAGTCAGCCGGCCGGATTTTATACCACGGACTGGTGGCAAAAAATAAAACCGGAAAATACTTCGCTCGACTTTGCACTTGTCAGCACAGCAAATCCTACTTCGTTTTCATTTATCCATGCGTCTGACACACACATCAGTGAAAAGAGTTTAGATAGAATACAGAAGTTACGGGATATTGTTAACGCTTCCCAACCTGACTTTATGCTGGTTACAGGTGATTTAGTAAAAGATGCTTTACGGGTTTCAGAAAAGGAAGCCTCCGGATATTATGAGCTTTATAAAAAGGAGATAGGCAAATTCACGGTGCCTGTATGGAGTGTACCCGGCAATCACGAAATCTTTGGCATTGAGCGACACCTTTCATTGGTAAGTAAAACAAATCCCCTTTACGGGAAAAAGATGTATCACCACCACATTGGGCCTAACTATTATTCTTTTAATTATGGTGGAATTCACTTTGTTGGTCTTGATGATGTGGACTTTGAAGACCTATGGTATTATGGGCATGTAGATTCCGTACAGCTTACTTGGTTAAAGGAAGATCTGGCCGCAGTGCCGAATACCATGCCAGTCATTACTTTTAATCACATTCCTTTTTTCTCTGGAAGTTTGAGTATGGAACCTTATACAGAAACCGGACCGGGCCGTACGCTGGAGCGTGAACAAGGTGTAATTCAATACAGGCATGTAGTATCCAATGCACAAGAAATTATTAATTTAATTTTGAAGCAGCACCCATACCCCATGGCATTATCCGGACACAATCACACCCGACAGGTGTTTTGGTACGAAACGAATGCCCACAAAATACGCTTTGAACAAACTGCTGCTGTTGTAGAGTCGATCCGAACAAGAGATGAAGTGCGCCCTTCTGGTGTAACGCTTTATACTATTAAGGATGGAAAAATAGAAGAAGGAAAATTTATTGATCTTGATAAAAAATAACTTCATATCAGACACCCTCTTAACAATTGATCTTGCAAGCAATCAAGATTGACCACGCACAAACACTTTACACAAGCTTGATTTAATTTATAATTTTAGGATAGGATTATCTACTCGGTAGTTAGCCTTGTATTCCGCATTTTAAAACCTCACTCTCAATTAATACAACTTTTAGTAAATTTTCTCAGCTTAAATCCCGATTTTTAGTGATTAAACACTGACGAAATTTTAAGACATGAGGCCTCTTGTCATTCTTGCGGAATTGTTACAATCAACCAAACGGATAAGTATTCTATTTCTTTTGTGTGTAGTCCCATTCCTTATTAATGCGCAGGCCTTCATCACTGCATGGAAAACGGATAACCCTGGCTCATCAGGTACAACGCAGATAACCATACCAACGAATGGAGGAAGTACTTATAACTATAATGTAGATTGGGGAGATCTGACCTCAGATAATAATGTAAGTGGCAACATTACTCATGATTATGGAGTAGCAGGCACCTATACAGTCACTATAACTGGTGTTTTTCCGCGTATATACTTTAACGGAGGTGGTGATAGGAGAAAAATTTTAACAGTTGAGCAGTGGGGAGGCCAAGTATGGGATTCGATGGCTGATGCATTTCGAGGGTGTTCAAATCTCAGTATACCTGCCCCAGATGCGCCAAACCTCTCGATCGTCACCAACATGTCTTCCATGTTCCAGGGTGCCACAGTGATGAATGATAATATTGACGGTTGGGATGTCAGCAATGTGATGGATATGAATTCGATGTTTCGCGATGCAGATTCATTTAATCAACCACTCAACAATTGGAACGTGGGAAACGTCACCAACATGAATTCAATGTTTTTTAGTGCGGATGTTTTCAATCAGGACCTAAACAATTGGAACGTGAGCAATGTGACCACTATGATTTCGATGTTTCGAAATGCCTTTGCCTTTAATGGAAACCTATCCACGTGGAATACTCAGAATGTAACCGATATGACTGAAATGTTTGTGTTTTGCAATGCATTCAATCAGCCGATTGGGGGATGGAATGTGGGAAACGTCAACACTATGTTCAGGATGTTCCAGGTAGCAGGAGCCTTCAATCAACCTATTGGAGGTTGGAACGTGAGTAAGGTCACAAACATGGCAGAAATGTTTAGCTCTGCACGCGATTTTAATCAACCCCTTGATGGATGGAATGTGAGTAGCGTCACCAACATGAATTCCATGTTTGCCGAAGCTGATGATTTCAACCAAAATCTAGATAGCTGGAATGTAAGTAACGTCACTACTATGATCTCCATGTTCAATGGAGCAGATTCGTTTAATGGACCTGTTGGTAATTGGAATGTAAGCAGTGTCACGAACATGAACTCCATGTTTCGAAATGCAAGCTCATTTGATCAACCCATTGGCGGATGGGACGTGAGTAGCGTCACTAACATGAATTCGCTATTTGCTTTCACTCCCTTTAATCAAGATATAAGTATGTGGGACTTAACAAGCGTCACGACTATCAGTGGTATGTTCACGTTTTCACAGTTCAATCAGAACATCAATACTTGGGATGTTAGTAACATTTCTAATATGAGTACCACCTTTTCCGGTGCAGTCTTCAATCAACCAATAGACATGTGGGATGTGAGTGGTGTTACCGACATGTCGGCTATGTTTACAAGCGCTCAAGTGTTCAATCAGGATATTGGGATGTGGGATGTGAGTAATGTTGGCTTTATGGGAAACATGTTTTCAAATGCCAACGCTTTTAATCAGGACCTTAGCGCCTGGGATGTTACTAGCGTGATCAACATGAGTGGTATGTTTAACCTTACGCTTGCATTCGATCAAAGTCTCGGGGCATGGGATGTATCGAATGTGCAAGCAATGACAGCCATGTTTAGTAATTCAGGAATATCTGTCGACAAATATGACCAAACAATTATTGGCTGGGCCGCACTTCCTGGTCCGCTGCAGACAGGTGTAACCTTTGGAGGTTTCAACGTATTCTATTGCACAAGCGGGCCCGCTCGAGCAGCACTCACTGCCACATACGGATGGACATTTTCTGATGGAGGACTTCAATGCCCTGCAGGGGAAATAGCAGCCTTCGAAGGACCAAACAATACCGGTACTGAACTTTCGGATGGTCAGGTAGCTGCTTCAGATTTTGGAATTGGTGTATTAGGCAGCGACATCATCAAACAATTCACGATTGAAAATCAGGGGGCAGCCAACATTGTAGTTTCAAACATTACGATAAGCGGTAGCGCATTTACCTTACTTTCTCCAGCCTCCTATACTATCCTGCCTGGCAATTCAGAAACGATTGACGTGCAATTGAGCGGTGGCGCAATTGGGATCTTTACTGAGATACTTACGATCGTCAGTGACGATGCCGATGAATCCTCATTTGATTTTTCAATAACTGGTGATATCAGACTTATAGCAGAGCCTGAAATTGCGGTCTACGGAGGACCAGACACGAGTGGATCACCAATATTCGATGGACAAATAACTGCTTATAACCTTGGCACCGGTACCATTGGCGTAGGCCTTACTCAGCAAATTACAATTGAGAATATTGGCCCGGCCACTTTAAATATATCTAACATCACCGTAACGGGCACTTCCTTTAGCATCTTGTCCGCAACTGCAGCAATCGTAAATACAGGCAACACTGTTACGATCGACATCCTGCTAACTGGTGCGATCATTAATACGTTTACGGAGACGATAACCATTACAAGTGACGATGTAGATGAACCCAATTTCAGTTTCCCCATTACGGGTGATATTTCTGCAGCTCCCGAGCCAGAAATAGAAGTATTTCAAGGTCTCGCTGAAATACTCGATGGGCAATTGGCTGCAGTTGATTTTGGTTCCACAAACCAAGGGACAGATATCACACTTCAGTTCTCAATCGGAAATGGTGGATCAGCAGCTCTAAATATATCCAATATCTCTATTACGGGTACTGCGTTTACTATCACCTCAACAATTCCAACAGTATCAAAGTTTGATGAACCGAGCCCCATGTTCGATGTAAGTTTAAGTGGTGCTATGGGAGGTACCTTTACTGAAACTATGACAATTGAAAGTGATGACTCGGATGAGTCTACATTTGTTTTTACAATAACAGGAACAATAATTGGTATCAATCAACCACCTGTCTTTAACCCAACTACCCTAACATCTGTGATTAATGGGTTTGTCACACTTACACTAACCGACATCGTGTCTGATCCTGATGGCAATCTAGATCCAACCAGTTTTTCAATTATTCAACAGCTTCAAAGCGGGGCGGCAGCTACTTTAGCTAACGCTATATTGCAAATAGATTACTCCAACACAACATTTACTGGGACTGATATGTTAACGATCGAGGTTTGTGATTTACTAGGTGCATGTTCACAAATCGATTTACAGATAGAAATAGCCGGTGAGATTATAGTGTACAATGGCATGTCACCAAATGGCGATGGAAATAATGATTTTTTCTTCATTGAAAACATTCAATTTCTTGAACCCGAAAACAAAGTGAGTATCTATAACCGGTGGGGCGATAAAGTGTTTGAAATGGAAGATTACAACTCTGCTCTACCTGAGAAAAGATTTGAAGGAAAACAAAACAATGGCAATGAACTACCGAGTGGAGTTTATTTCTATAATGTGGAATTGCTAAGTAGTGGAGAGAATTTATCAGGCTACCTGACGATAAAAAAATAATTTTGATCCCGCCCATTTGTATGCTTATCTGGCATATCAAAAACTCAGAACTTCAACAACGCATGTCCTTTTAGCTGATACGTGGTAAGTGTTGTTAGCGCAGAGGTGGCAATCTTCACCTCGGGCACCATTTTAAGCCGATCAATTTTTCTGGCGATCAACGACTGACCACAAACAAACATTTTTACACCCGCTTGTTGCAACTCCTGATACAAATTTAGATTTGGGTTATCCACTCCGTATTTAGCTTTGTAGGCTTCATTGTTCATTACTGTGAATGCCGCGCCTCCATGGATTACCACTACAACCTGAATTTTTTCCTTGGGCACCCCCCCCGTTACATGCAGGTTTAACAGACGTGCTACATTAAACAGCGGCCAGTTGATAGAATCATACTTATCGGTATTGGATACAACTTCAATAACAATTTTGTAATCAAGGGTTGGATCGGGTTTTTCATCGGCATAAGGAATTTCAAAAATGCCCCCATAGTTTTTAACAACCGGACTTACTTTGTTTTGGGCAAAACCAATAAGCGGGAAACACAGAACGAAGATCGTAATAATTTTTTTCATAAATGATCTTTTAAAATATTAATGGAAGCAAGCAAAATAAGTATGGAAGTTATTCTGCGAATATAAACTGGTTTAAACTTTTGAGCACCAAAACGCGAACCAATTTGACCACCGGCAAAAACAGCCACCATCACGGAAGCTATGAATGTCCAATCGAGGGGTGGAAGCCCGCGAGAAAGCTGGCCCATAAGACCGCCAATGGAATTGACCAAAATAAAAACACTGGCCAATGCCGAAATTTTCTTTGCCTCAGCCCACCGAGCCAGATGCAGTATGGGCGAAAGAAAAATACCACCCCCGATACTCACCAACCCCGAAAGAAAGCCGATGCCACCCCCTACAACCAATTGACTCGCAGTGCTATCAAACCGTACCGATACTGTTTTTTCGTCTTGCTGAATCCAAAGCAAAATAGAAACAACCAACAATGTAAATCCAAGGATGATAAAGAACGTATCATCCTGCAGTTTCCAAAAGCCACCCACAAACGCCATCGGTACACTCATGACAATAAAAGGCCAAATATCTTTCCACAACAATTTACCTTGTCTATAGAAAATAATAGTGCCGCCTGTAACCACTACTACATTACAAAGCAAAGCTGTGGGTCGGATTGTATCTGGCATTAGAGAGAAAAAGGGCTGTGCCATTAACGCGAGGTAGCTGGAGCCACCACCAAAACCTACTGAGGAATAAATTAATGCAATGAAGAAAAAAGCGCCAATCAGAATATATAACTCCATCATTAATTGGCGCGCTTTACTTCAATGGAAGTCAAACTTTTCAAATACCTTCTTCCCGTTTTATAATCGCGGGGCGAAAGCATCAGTATCGACTCTTCCATATCAATGGCTTTGATGTCCTCCTTAGAGGTAATCAAGTAAATGGATTCTCCTGCAGGATTATTGAAAACTTCATTCCACGAATAGATAATGGTATATCCATCAGTCGCTTTGCAAACCAGGTAACACGCGCTGAGATCACGCGGTTTTTCACTTTTAATCTCAACGTTGGCGAGAATATCTCGTAATAAAACACCGGTTAGTTTTTTGATTCGACTCTTAACCTCGCCCAGGTGATTGGTAATTACCACATCTTTAACTAAAGCACCTCGATATTTATCAAAGTCATTCACCGATATTTTTACTTCCTGCTTAACCTCTCCAGTAACCATAAATGACTGCGTGGCCGATGGTTTCTCCTGGCTATGGCCAGAGAGGTAACTCATTACAAAAACAATTGAAAAAAGTATTCCCATAATCTTTTAAAATTTTATCCGCCAATGGTTGACATCGATTCTATAGCCGGTGAACTACTCCCTCTTCTTGCTTCCGCTTCAAATCCATCTAATGCCCGGCTTTTAAATGCCCTAAGTAAACTCACTTTTATCTCCGCATCGCTTTTTTCTTCGCGCATTAAATCTCTGATGTTCAAAACGCCATCATCATACAAACATGTTTTCAAAACTCCTTGTGCGGTTACCCGGATTCGATTACAGGTACCACAGAAGGTTCTGCTGAAGGCGGCAATTACACCCACGTCTCCCACATAGCCAGATACTTTATAATTATACGAAGTTGAATGTGGGGGATCGGCCAATCGCTCGAGGTTGGGATAGTGCTTCCGTACATAATCCAGAATTTTGGTGTACGTCCAGGTAAGTGTAGGATAATGATTGCCTTCACCATTAAAGGGCATCTCTTCAATAAAACGAACCGAAATAGTGTTATTACGCGTAAGTTCAATAAGTGGAAGAATGTCTTCGATATTTCTGCCCTCCATCACTACAGCATTAATCTTTACAGGAATGTTGCTTTCAATTAATTGTTGTAGAGTAGCCCACGTTTTCTCAAACTCATCTCTTCGGGTAATCATTTTAAATCGCTCGCGATCAAGCGTATCGAGACTTAAGTTAACAGATGCAATTCCCAACGATTTCAATTCCGGAATATGAGGTGCAGTTAAAATACCGTTGGTGGTAAGATGTAAATCGTGAACACCATCGATCGCAACAATCCTGCGAACAAGCTTCATCAGATCCGTACGTACAAAAGGCTCACCCCCGGTAAGCCTGACTTTCGAAATCCCCATCGAAGCCAAAATTCTAATCAGTCGCTCGATTTCTTCAAAAGTCAAGAGTTGTTTTTTAGGCAAGTATTTGATTCCCTCTTCAGGCATGCAATAAAAGCAACGCAGGTTGCACCGATCCGTTACCGCCAAACGCAGGTAGGTAATAGGCCGGCCGTGATTATCATATAGGCGTGATCCTGACATTCAATACGAAAGATAGAGATGATCGATCGAATACGTATGAAATCAGTACGTATATTTGTTAAATGGTAGTAAAAATTAAAGCGTTTGGAATCTCCCGCGATATTATAGGTAATCGCGAGGTTGCCTTTGAACTTACTGGTACCTCAGTAGGTGATCTTAGAAATACTTTAGTTACTCAGTATCCTGATTTGAAAAAACTGAACTCACTTTTTATTGCGGTAAATCAGGAGTATGCATCGGACGAGGCGCCTTTACACGAAACTGACGAGATCGCATTGATACCACCGGTTAGTGGCGGTTGAATATCCAGGCATGATTGAAATTACTAACAAACCTATTGATGTTAAAAAGATCATAAGCGCTGCTTCTTCGCGCAATGGAGGTGCTGTTAATGTCTTTATTGGAACCGTGCGAAATCAAACCGCCTCCAAAAAGGTTACCAGACTTGAGTATGAAGCCTACGAACCCATGGCTGTTGCTGAGATCAATAAAATAATTCAACAAGCAGATAAACAATGGAAGCTAACGGGCTGGGCGATAAGCCATCGGGTAGGCATTTTACATCCTGGTGATGTGGCCGTGGCGATCGCGATTTCAACCGCACACCGAAAAGAATCTTTTGAAGCCTGTCAGTATGTAATTGATACACTCAAACAAACGGTTCCCATCTGGAAACGGGAATTTTTTGAAGATGGCGACACATGGGTTTCCGCGCATCCATAAAAAAAGCGTCAAACTTCTTTGACGCTTTTAATTCGGTGAATTAGGCTATTGCTAAATCTGACTAACAATCATTACTAGCAAACTGATAATGGCAATAGCGAT
>Ga0154020_10000674_pt1 | contig 41662 bp, 39 predicted proteins | sample Klosneuvirus_201_FD_109709 | JGI IMG/M metagenome (GOLD analysis project Ga0154020, IMG submission 109709) | Active sludge microbial communities from wastewater, Klosterneuburg, Austria - Klosneuvirus_20160825_MG | ecosystem: Engineered > WWTP > Aerobic digester > Activated sludge | place... | reverse complement strand
TCTTTGGTGTTGCGGTGCTGCTGGCGGCGTTGGTGTGGCCCGCGCGTGGTGGACTGTGGCGGGGCTTTGACTTCAACCGCGCAGCGTCAGGTACGCCTGGGTCACCTTCCAGCGCAGCTCCTCCAGGTGGGCCTTGAGCTCGTCGGCGCCGGGGCCCGCGGGCACGCGGTTGGAATCCAGCCGTTGCATCCACGCGTGCAAGGCGGCCTGACGTGCGGGCTCCGGCGCGTTGACGGCAACACCCAGCACCTCATGCGGGACCACCAGCGGCTTGAGGCGGAAGTACATTCCAAACACCTCATTGCGCGCGGTTTTCATGCGCGGGTCCATCTGGTCGGAGATTTCTGTGCTGATGGTGGTGTCCGGGATGTCAAAGCCGCTGCCCTTCTTGGGCGCGGGGGCTTCCAGGGATGACGTGGGCGGGGGCGGCGGAAGATCCGCCCGGCGCAACGTCACCAGGCGCGCATCCACCAGTGCCGCCATCATGAGCCCCCCGCTGACGCGGTCCATGCCCAGCCGGGTGATGAGCTCGGTGACCTTGACGGGCCGCTCCAGGATGGCGTGGAGGTCATTGTTGCGCACAAACCGCTTGATGACGGGGGACGCGGCCTCCAGCGCGGGGCCGGCCACCGCCGCCATGTTGCCCACGCGGTCCAGCAGCGTGCCGGGGTCCACCGTGCCGGTGCGCCGGCGCTGCGCATCCAGGATGAGGCCAAAGATGTTGGCCTTGAGCAGCGGCGCGGTGTCCATGAAGTCCCGCTCCTCGCGGAAGCGGTATTCCCCGCTGCGCAGCTCCAACAACGCCGCCACGCGTTCGCGCACCAGGTTGGCCACCACGTCCCGCAGGCCATCCGCGGTGATGGTCTGCTGTGCCACCAGGTGGGAGATGAGCAGCCCTTCAGGGAGCAGCGGGATGTGGACGCCCTGGGGCAGCAGGCCCTTCTTGAGCAGCAACGCCAGCATCCCCACGTCCCCGCCGGACGGTGGGGACCACACCGGGTCTCCCTTGTAGAAGTACAGCGCACCACCGGCCGCGGGGCTGAGCACGTGCAGCGCACCGGTGACACCCTGGGCCAGCAGGGTCATCAACAGCGCCGAAGGCCCCATGTCCGCCAAGTCTCCCACAATGCTGCACACCTCCGCCGGGGGAACCGGCGCGTGTTTGGGAATGGAGCTGTCCGGCACCAGCTCTGGCGGGCGGGCGTTGGGAGAGGCCTTCATGCGCGCCTGTTCCTGGCTGGCGCGCTCCAGCGTTTCCCACACCACGTCTGTGGTGGGGACATCAAACGGCGTCAACATGGGCGCCAGCATGGTGGAGACAATGGCCCGCGCCAGCTGGCCCATGGGCTGGGACACATCCAAAAACGTCTCCCCAATGCCCATCTCCGGCAGGTGGGTGCGGCGGTTCTGGGTGCTGGCCAGGATGATGATGCGCAGCAGCGGGTGGCGTTTGCGCGCCAGCAGGCACATGCCCTTGAGCGACAGTGGCGAGGTGGATTCGGTGGCCACCAGGGCCACAAATTCGGCACGCCCCAACGCGGCCATGGCGTGCGACGTCTCCGGCGCCTCAAACGTGACCACCGCGTGTTGGGCCAACGCGCTGGTGATGGCCCGGCGGCGGGCCTCATCTGGCTCAAACAGCAGAACCTTGCCGCGCATGTCTCCCCGCCTTCACCGCATGCTGCCACGGGACGGGCGTGCCCACCAAGCCTCCGCGCCGCTGGCGCGTCAGGCCTTCCCACCGGGTGACTGGCGCTCCAGCACCACATTGCCCAGCGCCAGCACGTCCATGCGCGTGCGCGAAAAACACGCCAGGGCCTCCTGCGGCGTGCACACAATGGGCTCGTGTTCATTGAAGCTGGTGTTGAGCACCAGGGGCACGCCGGTGAGCTTGTGGAACGCGCTGATGAGCCCATGGTAGCGGGCGTTGACGTCTGCCCGCACCGTTTGCACCCGCCCGCTGTTGTCCACGTGGGTGACGGCGGGAATTTTGGAGCGCCACGCCTCCTTCACCTTGAACACCATGAGCATGAACGGGCTTGGTTCGGCGTGTTCAAACACGGTGCCGGCATGTTCCTCCAGCACGCTGGGCGCAAACGGGCGGTAGGTCTCCCGGTGTTTGATGCGCGTGTTGAGGATGTCCTTCATGTCCGCGCGGCGGGGATCCGCCACAATGGAGCGGTTCCCCAGGGCACGCGGGCCAAACTCCATGCGGCCCTGGAACCAGCCCACCACGCGCCCGTTGGCCACCGCCTGCGCCACGTGCGCGTACAGCGCGTCATCCTCCATGTGCGTCACGGTGATGTCCGCGGTGAGGTCCGCGGTCTTGACGGCGTCAGCAACCTGCGCGTCGGTGAATTGTGGGCCGGTGTACGCGTGTTCCATGCGCGCCTGGCGCGGAAGCCCCACGGTGTGGAACGCCACGTAGGCCGCGGCGCCAATGGCGGTGCCGTTGTCCGCGGCGGCGGGCTGCACAAACACGTCCTTGAAGGGGGTGCGGTCCAGGATCTTGCCGTTGGCCACGCTGTTGAGCGCGCACCCGCCCGCCAGGCACAACCGGGTCAACCCGGTGACGTCATGGAGGTGGTGCAGGACGTGGAAGAAGATGTCTTCGTAGACATGCTGCGCGCTGATGGCCAGGTCTGCCCAGCGTCCCAGGTAGTCATTGCTCTCCGGGTCCCGCGGCGGCCCCAACAGCGTGCTGAGTTTGTCTGACCAGATGCGCCCCAGCTGGGGGGAACCGTCCTCCCAGGACATGGAGCCGCCATCAATCTGGAAGGTGAAATAATCCAGGTCCAGCTCAAAGCGGCCGTTGGGCTTGAGGTGCACCAGCTTGGAGAGCTGCTCTTTGTAGAGGGGGCGGCCGTAAGGGGCCAGGCCCATCATCTTCCATTCCTCGCCGTAGCGGGGGAAACCAATGAACTGGGTGACGGCGGTGTAGAACATCCCCGCCGAATGCGGGAACTGCACCCGGTCCAGGATTTCCAGCTCATTGCGGCGTCCCACGGCGGTCATGGTGGACGTGAAGTCCCCAAAACCGTCAATGGACAGGCACGCGGCGTCTTCCATGCCGGAGAGGAAAAACGCGCTGGCGATGTGGGAACGGTGGTGTTCCACGTTGTGCACGGTGGCGCGCACTTCGGCGCGGTTGACGCCCAACGCGGCGGCCAGCGTGTCCTCCAGCGCACGCACCTTGCCGGCGTTGGTGATCCGGTTTTTCACCAGGGACGCCACCTGGGTGCCGCGGGACAATGCGTAGAGCACCTTGCGCGGCAGGCTGGCCTTGGGGTCCCGGGAGATGGCCACATGGTCCACGTCTGAGATGGTGATGCCCGCATCCTTGAGCACACACGCCACCGCCAGCCCCGGAAAACCCGCCGCGTGTTTCTTGCGGTTGAGGCGCTCCTCTTCCACGGCGGCAACCAGCGTTCCGTCCTTGAACAGCGCTGCAGAGGCATCCCCGTGGTACGCGTTGAGTCCCAGGATGTACACGGCGTGGTTCCCCTTTGCCTTGCGGTTGTTGGTCCGACGCTGGGCGCGTGTTGCGGTGCCCAGCCTGGATGCGTGCGTTGGCCCCGCTGGGATGTTCAAAAGCCGCCTTGTGGAGGCCGCGTCACGCGGAAAAAGCGCGTAGCAGCGCACTGTGGGGCGGGCAACAGCGGAGGGGTCTTCAGCGGGCTGTTCAGCGGGCTGTTCAGCGGCCCATGGCGCCGTGGGTGAGGACCGCCATGATCTGCTGGCGCACCCGCAGGCGGTTGGCCGGCGTCTGGGAATTTTCGCCCAGCACGGCGTCAATGAGCGTGGTGTGCGTATGCCAGATGGCCAACATCCCAAGCGTGTTCACAATCAGGAACGCAGGGTCCACCTTGGGCTTCTGCCCGGCGGGCAGGCCGGATTGGATGGACTCCACGGTTTTTCCAAACAGCGGGCCCATGGTGTCCACCAGGATGGCCCGCACGCGCCCGGCGTTGCCCAGGCATTCGCGGGTGATGAGCCACAGGATGTCCTTGTGGCGTTCAAAATACGTGCACAAGACCTCCACCCAGGCCGCCAGCAACAGGTCCATGGGGAGGCCCTTCACCAGCAGGCGCGCGCCCAGCACCTTGAGGGGCTTGACGGCGTCGGTGAGGACGGTCTGGTAGAGGTCTTCCTTGTCCCCAAAATAGTGGTGCACCAACGCTGCGTTGACCCCTGCCTTGAGCGCCACGTCCTTGATGCGCGTGGCGTCATAACCCCAGTCTGAGAACAGCGCGCGCGCGGCATCCAGGATTTTCCGGCGGGTCACCGCGGCCGAGGCGCCCGTGGGACGGCCGGTGCGCGGGCGGCTGGTCACCGCCCGGGCCCCGCGGGACACCGCGCGCAGGGACGTCCGGGTGGTCATGCGCGGGGCACCAGCAACGCGTGGAGCATGCGCACCAGCTCGGTGCGGCGGCGCTCCACGGTGTCCGGGTCCATGGCATCCAGGCCAGTGACGTGGGCCACCAGCTGGGGGTGCGTAAAATACATGGCCACCGCGCCCACCACAGTGAGCACCATCTGGGCGGGGTCCAGGTCCGGCACCTTGCCGCCGGCGCGGGCGCCATCAAAAAACGCCACGGCCTCCTTGAACAGCGGACGGACCACCTCGGTGAGGATGGGCTGGAGGCGTTCGGCGCCGGCCAGAGACTCACGCGTCATGAGCAGCACCACGTCACGGCGCTCCATGAAGAAGAAGCTGAGCAGGGAGACAAAGCCCTCCATGATGATGCGCACGTCCATGTCCGGGCTGAGCAGCAGCGTGCCCTTCTCCCGCAGCGGTGACAACGCGCGCTCCAGCACGGCGGTGTACAGCCGTCCCTTGTCCCCAAAATAATGGTGCACCAGCGCGGTGTGGACGCCCGCACCGTCTGCAATTTCCTTGAGGCGCGCGCCTTCAAAGCCGTGGTTGGCAAACACCTTGAGCGCCGCGTCCAGGATCCTGCCGCGCGTCTCTTCGCTGGATGATTGCGGCAAGCGTCCTGGCCGGCGGCCGGGGCGCGCGGGTGGCGCGGGGAGGGTCATGGGGACGGCCACCCTACCGCCCTTTGGGCGGTGCGGTCATCCTGCATTTGCCAAGGTCAGAGCGGCTCACACCACGTGGGCGTGGGCCACCACCACCGGCACGCCATGGTCTGCCCGGCGCAACACCCGCCGGACACCCCGCATCATGGCCTGTTGCGCGGTCTCCGGGTCCAGGCGTTCCTCCAGCGGCAACGCATTGAGGCTCACCGCCGCCTCATGCGCGCCCTCCAGGCGCAACAACTCCTCCAGCGCCCCGCCAATACCCCGCAACGACAGGCTGGGGTTGCCCAGCAGCTCGCCGGTCTGCCGGTCCACCAACGCGCTGACCAGGACCACACCGCCGCACAGGTCCTTGCGTTGCAGCAACACACGCGTGGCCGGGAAGAGGTTTCCGTCATCATCCACCAGCATGTTCTCCACCGGCGCGTGGTCCACCACCCGCGGCGGCGCGTGGGGTGCAACTTCCACCACGTCCCCGCTCTGGAACACCGGCGCCATGTCCGGGTCCAACCCCTCCTCCTGCGCCAGGTCTGACAGGGCATGGAGGTGGCGGAACCCGCCGTGGATGGCCATCACCGCGCGCGGCTTCACCGCCTGGATCAACGCGCGCATGTCTTCCTGGTAGCCGTGGCCGGACACATGGACGCCGTCACGTCCTTCCAGGATGCGCGCCCCTTTGCGGGCACACGCATCCAGCAACGCCGCCACCTTGCCTTCATTGCCTGGCACCGCGCGCGCGCTGTGGATGACGGTGTCATGCGCTTCCACCGGTGGCAGCCGCCCGTCACCATGGGCCAGGCGCCAGAACGCGCTGTAGTCCTCGCCCTGGCAGCCGGACATGACCACCAGCAGTTTTTCCGGCGGAAGGTGTGGCGCCTCAGACGCATGCACGCTGATGCCATCCAGAAAAGGCAGGCGCCCCAGTCCCACGGCAATGCGGCTGTGGTTGATGGCGCCGCGGCCGGCGATCATGACCTTGCGGCCAAACCGGTGGGCCAGCGTGCCCAGCATGCCCAGGCGTTGGATGTGGCTGGCAAACGTGGCCACAAACACGCGCCGCGGGGAGGACTCCAACGCGGCGGTGAGGTGGGGCACCACGCTGCGTTCGCCGGGGTTGTGGCCGTGGGTCACCGCACCGGTGCTGTCTGCCAGCAGCAGGTCCACGTTCTTGTTGGCCAGGGATGACAGGCCGCTCATGTCTGTGGGGGGGCCATCCACGGGATCCAGGTCCACGCGGAAGTCCCCCGAATGCACCAGGGTCACCCCGCCGCCCTCCACCACCAGGCACAACGTGTCCGGGATGGAGTGGCTCACCGCCATGGCGCCCAGGTGGAACGCACCCAGCTGGATGTCCTGCCCCGGCAGCAGCACCTCAAGCTCCGGGGTGGGCATGCCTTTGTCCTGGCAGCGGTGGCGGATCAACGCCAGCGTGGTGGGCGCGCCGTAGACCGGCGCGGGGCACACCTTGTGGAAATACCCCAGCGCGCCAATGTGGTCCTCGTGCCCGTGGGTGCACACGTACGCGCGCAAGCGCCCCACAAACGGTTTGAGGAAATTTGGGTCCGCCACCATGAGTTCCTGCGCGGGCCCTTCGCGGGGGAAACCGGCGCCCGCGTCAATGCACACCGCGTCCCCGGTCTCCATCTCTTCCACCAACAGACAGTTCTGGCCAAACGCCCCCAGCCCGCCCACCACATGCAGGCGCAGGGTCATGATGGTTCTCCTTGCGCCAGGCCCTTGAGCCACGGCGCGCTGTGTTCCAACCCCTGCTCAATGGAAAAGCGGGGGACATATCCAAGCTCCTCCCGGGCGCGCGTCATGTCCGCCCAGGTCTGTTCCATGTCACCGGCGGCGCGTGGCTTCTCCACCACGCCTGCGGTCACGCCCAGCGCGTGTTCCAACGCCGTCACCAGGTCACGCAGCGGCACCGGCCGGCCTCCGGCAATGTTGTACGCGCGGAAGCGCGGACCTCCTGGCGCGCGCGCCAGGCACAAGCGGATGCCGGCCACCACATCCAGGACAAACGTGTAATCCCGACGTGACCCCTGGGGCGCAAAAAGCTCCACCGTCTCTCCGCGCAACATGCGGCGGGCAAAAGACGTGATGGCCATCTCCGGGCGCTGGCGTGGGCCGTAGACGGTGAAGAAGCGCATTGCGGTCACGCGTGGTCCGCCGTGGGCCGCCAGGCTCTGGGCCACCAGTTCGGCGGCGCGTTTGCTGGCGGCGTACGGGGACAATGGTGCGCTGCAGGGATCTGTCTCCACGTACGGCACCACCTGGCTTTCCCCATACACGCTTGAGGATGACGCCATGACCACATGCAGCTCCGGCGTCAGCCGCGCCACGGCCTGCAACAGCCGTGCGGTTCCCACCGCGTTGACGTCCATGTAATCCGCCGGGCGGCGCAGGCTCTCCCGCACGCCCACCTCCGCCGCCAGGTGCACCACGCCGGCCAGCGGGCCGCGCGCCAGCAGGCTTTCCAACGTGGCGGGGTCACGCACATCCCCCCGCACCAGGTTGAAGTGGGGATACCCGCGCAACAGCGCGGCGTTTTCCTCCTTGAGGGCCGGCGGGTAATACGCGGTGAAGGCGTCCAGCCCCAGCACCGGCACGCCGTCCTTCAACAATGATTCACACAGGTGCGAACCAATAAAGCCGGCGCATCCCGTCACCAGCACCGGTTGTTTGGGAGTCAACGGCCAGCCCCCTTGGCCGCAAGGTCCTTGGCGTAGACCTGACCTTCGGCTTCAAGGACAACCCGCGTCACCTTCACGTCAATCTCCGGCTTGAACCCCTGCTTGTCCCGGAAATCATCCGCGTAGAAGACCCGCTTTTCATTCTTGCGCACGCGGTCCGACGCCGCCCAGACACCCGGTTGGGGGTTGCCGTTGCGCACGTGCGTCCCCTGGATGGTCACCACGGCCTTTTCCCACATGGTGCCGCCCTCGTTGGTGACTTCCACAAACGCCTTCTCACGGGACCCAAAGCTGATGGTGCCCACCTTGATGCGCGCGCCCAGCGGGTTGTGTTCGCCCGGTGGCGGAATGAACATGAAGCTGAGCACCGCCACGGCCACGTAGCCCAGGATGATGGCGGTCTTGGCCTTGAAGAACCCCGTCTGGCTCTTGAAGTCCTCCACGTAGCGGCGGACCAGTTCCTTGACGGCATCCACGCCGTCCAGAAGCCGTTCTTTCACGCCGTCCGCCACGCGGGCCTCCGCCACCGCCGGAGCGTCCCGGGGTCAACAGTGAGTCTAGACCGCGCCTGCCCAACGGGTGCAAGGCGGCGTGGGTGGTGGCCCTCCCACATTGCGGCACCGCGGCCCCTGCGGGGAACCCGGATGTTCGCTCTTCAATGCAACACCGGGCTGCCAAACGCGTCTGGGGTTTCAATGGCCTTGCGGCCGGCAAACCCGGTGGTTGCGGGGTGGTAGTGGCTGATGTGTTGTTCGCCTTCCTGCCAGCACAACAACACCGTCTTGCCATCCAAGCGCGCGGGGAAGTCCACCAGGAAAGGCTCCACGCCCTTGACCTGTGCACCCAGCGCCGCAATGCGGTCCAGGCACTGCTGCGCCTGCGCACCCACGTCTTCCAGGCGGGCCTGCTGTGCCGCCACATCCAGCGCCGCGGTCCCGGTGGTGGACGCGGGCACCACGCGCAGCCGGCCGCGAATGGCGCGTTCCTCCAGGAGCAACCCGCGCAGCTTGAGCAAGCCGTCCTGCACCAGGGGCAGCAGCGCATTGGCTTCTTGCAGGGTCAGGTGGCGCACAAACGTTGCCATGGGGTCTCTCCGTGGAAGTTGTGGTTGTAACACGCGGGCCATGGTGACGCGGCCTCCCGCACGCCGTGGGATGCGTCAGCTTGCGTTGGCCACCCAAACGGCTACACCCGGCCGCATGATGGATGACCGCGCCTACAGCAGTCTGGTGGACAAGGTTTTCTCCCGCATCACCACGGCGTTGGACCGCCTGGACCCGGACGAGATCGACGTGGACAGCGGCGGGGGCTACCTCACGTTGACCTTCCGTGATCAGACCAGGTGTGTGGTGTCCACGCAGCGCCCGGTGCAGGAAATCTGGATGGCGGCGGACAACACGGCCTGGCACTTCAGCGCGCCGGCGGAATCCCAGGGCGGTTGGGTTGCCCGCAAGACGGGGGAGGAGCTGTTTGCGTCCCTGTCCAAGCTGGTGAGCGCCAAGATGGGGCAGCCCGTCAGCATTTGAAACGGGGCGGGGCCACTTCAGGGTGGTGGAAGCGGCGTGGTGTGTTCCCCGGCGCTGGCGCGGGCGGCCGCACGGGCAGACCGCCACAGCCAGTAACCAATGCCGCCCATCATGGCCAACGGCAGCAGGCTCAAAAACGCGGTGGTCACCAGGTAGGCCACGCGGTTTTCCTCCTGCGTGTTGACGCACGAAGGACAGGCCAACGCCGCGGCGGGCACCACCACCAGGGCCACCACCGCCATCATCCTTGCCTGCAGGCTGTGCATGGTTGGCCCCGTTGTGTCTGAATCAGAAGTAGACCTGGCCATACAAAAACGGCCACAGGCCCACCACAAAATACCAGAAGATGGCCACGGTCAAAAAGGACGTGGCGTCCAGCTTGTTTGCCGACAGGCGCCCGAAGGCCCAGCCCAGCGCGGCCAGCGCGCCCACCGCGTGCAGCCCGTGGGTGCCCACAATGGTGTAGAAAAACGCGCCGTGGGTGCTGGAGGTGAGCGTCAGGCCTTCTTGCAGCAGGGCCACCCATTCCACGCCCTGCAGGGATACAAACGCAAAGCCCAGCAGCATGGCCACCAGGAACGGAACGCGTGCCTTGGACGGGCTCTTCTTGAAGGCCAGCCAGGCCACAAACAACGCCACGCCGCTGAGCATGAGGCAGGCGGTGTTCACCGCGGTTTGCATGGCCGGAAGCCGCGGCTGGCCCGGAGGCGGCCAGCCCATGGTGGCGGACGCGCGCACAATGGTGAACGCGCTGATGAAGCCCGAGAAGAACATCACCTCGGTGACCACAAAGATGAGCATGCCCAGCACGCCGCTGGGGACCACCGGCTTGCGGCGGCCAGGCTGGGACGGGATGCCGCCAACCGGGTTGCCTGCCGTCATTGCGCCCGCCGCCATGGTGAAGCCCTTCTTCAGTGGTGCCCGCCGCCGCGTACGGCGGATTCAGCCAGACCACGTTCCACGGCCTGTTTGGCGGCGCGGTTCTCCCAGCGCTGCCCCTGGTGTTTCATGACGTCCGGAGCCACGCCCGCAAAAAAAAGCAACATGAACGCCAGCATGGTGCCCATGAGGTACAGGATGTAGCGGGGCTGCACGGTGAGGTGCATGAAGTTCTTGATGACCAGAAACGCCTTCACAAAGGCGATTCCAAACGCGGTGATGAGCGTGAGGGCGGGAATTTCGGCCATGGGGCCCACCACGCTGACCACCAGCAGCGCCACCAGGACAAACCAGATCTTGATGTAGTCCCCGTGGTGGACGTGTTCGCCGGCGCCGTGGGCGGCGGCGTGGGAGTCATGACCAGGGGCGTGGGAAGGAGTGGACATGGAATCCCTCAATCACTTGGCAATGTAGAGAAGCGGGAACAGGAAGATCCAGACAATATCCACAAAGTGCCAGTACAGGCCCACGTACTCCACGCGCTGCAGCTCGCGGTTCTCAGCGGCGTCAAACGCCACAATGGCCATGGCAATGCCACCGGCAATGACGTGGAGACCGTGAAGACCCGCGGCGGTGTAGTAGAAGTGCCAGAACCCGCCGGCGGTGATGGTGAACCCGTGGGTGATTTCATAGGTCCACTCAAAACCCTTCACCACCAGGAACATGAGGCCGCCCAGGCAGGTCAACGCCAGCAAGCGCGCAGCCTCCGGACCCTTGCCTTCATCCGCCGCCTTGTGCGCCAGCACGGCGGACAGGGATGACGTGAGCAGGATGAGCGTGTTGAGCGCACCTGCCCAGGTGTTGGTGTGGGACGCCTGGTCCGCCCATTCGGGGTGACCCAGGCGGTGCATCAGGTAGCTGGCCAGCAGGCCACCAAAGATCACAATTTCTGATCCAATGACCCACCACAGGGCAAGCCGTCCGGTGGGAATGCCGGTGGCCGAACGCAGGGTGGCAATAGGCTTTCCAGTGCTCATCTGGTCCTCCGTTCAACCGGGCAGGTGCTGCGGCCAGTAATCATCTTCACGGCCTGGAGCGCAATATTCGTAGGGCCCACGGTACACGGTGGGCATGACCGCAAAGTTGCCGTGCGGGGGCGGGGACTCGGCGGTCCACTCCAGCGTGTTGGACTTCCAGGGGTTCTTGCCGGATTCCGGGCCGGCAAACATGGACCGGAAGAAATTGAACAGGAACACCACCTGGAAGGCCAGCATGATGAGGAGGCTCACCGTGGCCAGGATGCGCAGGTTCTGCATGCTGGCGGTGGAGAGGTCCGGGAAGTGGGAATAGTTGTAGATGCGCCGGTGGTCCCCACCCAGGCCCAGGATGAACAGGGGGATGAAGATGAAGTTGAACGGGATGATGGTGCCCCAGAAGTGAATCTTGCCCAGGGTCTCATTCATCATGCGGCCAAACATCTTGGGGAACCAGAACGTCAACCCGGCAAAGGTGGCAATGAACGCAATGGGGAAGAACGTGTAGTGGAAGTGGGCCACCACAAAATACGTGTCATGGAAGTAGATGTCCGCGCCGGACGCGCCCAAAAAGATGCCGGTGACGCCGCCCAGCAGGAATTCGGCAATAAACGCCAGCGCCCACAACATGGGCGTGGTGAGCGTGATGGAGCCGCCGTACAGCGTGGCAATGTAGACAAAACACATCTCAGCAATGGGGATGGAGATGAGCACCGTGGTGACGGTGAAGACGTTGGCCATGCGCGGGTCAATGCCGGCAATGAACTGGTGGTGGGCCCACACAAAGAAGGACAGGATGCCGGTGGCAAACGTGGTGTAGAGCACCATCTTGTACGCAAAGACCTTCTTGCGGGCAAAAACCGCCACCACATCCGCCACAATGCCCATGGCGGGCAGCAGCACCACGTAGACTTCCGGGTGGCCAAAGAACCAGAACAGATGTTGCCAAAGGATGGGGTCACCGCCGCGGGCGGGGTCAAAAAAACCGGTTCCCAACATCTGGTCAAACAGGAGCATGACCGCGCCGGCCACCAGCGGCCCCACCGAGGCCATGAACAGGATGGACGCCACAATGATCATCCAGATGACCACGGGGATGTCCCACATGCGCATGCCTGGCGCGCGGCTGTTCATGACGGTGGTGACAAAGTTGATGCCGCCCAGCAGGAACGCCACAAACTCCAGGGCCACCGCCAGCAACCACAAGCTGCTGCCCAGCGGGGTGAGGCTGTAATCCGCCTTGGCGCTGAGGGGCGGGTAGGACGTCCAGGCGCCACCAAATGCTCCACCGGGGACAAAAAAGCTGGCAAACAGGATGATGACGCTGATGAGGAACAGCTGGTAGCTGAGGCGGTTGATCTTGGGGAACACCATGTCATCACAGCCAATCATCAGCGGGATGAGGTAGTTCCCAAACGCGGCAATCAACACCGGCATGGCAACCCAGAAAATCATGACGCTGCCGTGTGTGGTGACCAGCGCGTTGTAGTTGCCGGGGGTGACAATCCCAAAGCCGGGGACCGCCTGGCCGGGCCACGCCAGCTGCATGCGGAACGCGTAGACGGTGAACCCGCCCACCAGGGCCATGGCCATGCCGGTGAGGAGGTACTGCATGGCAATCATCTTATGGTCGGTGGACCAGAAGTACTTACGAATGAAGCCCGGCTCGGCGTGCTGGGCGTGGTCATCATGCGCGGCGTGGTCATGCCCGTGCGCGGTGTCAACGGCGGTGGCGCTCACGGCGTACCTCCCTGCGTGTTGGTTCCGGCCACCGGGGCGTGTTTGGCCATCCAGGCGGCGTGTTGTTCCGGCGTTTCAATGGTGATGCGGGCGCCCATGATGCCGTGGCCAATGCCGCAAATTTCGGCGCATTGGATGTCAAAGGTGCCTTCCTTGGTGGGCTTGAACCAACCGGTCATCACGCGGCCGGGGATGGCATCCTGCTTGAGGCGGAACACCGGCACGCTGAAGTCATGCAGCACGTCCCGGCTCTCCAGGTAGAAGTGGTAGGTCTTGTTGTTGATGACGTGCATCTCATCCACGGTGACCACGTCATCCGGGGTGTCCAGCTTCTTGTCCGGTCCCGGGTTCACAAACGTCCAGGCCCACTGCTGGGCAATGATGCGCACCGTCTCATCTGCCGGAGGCATGCTCTGCTTCACGTTCATCCACACCATGACGGCAAAAACAATGACCGCCACGTCACACACCAGCACGGCGGTGTGGGGACGGGAGATCCATTTCTTCTGCTCAGGCTCTTCACCGGTGATGTACTGGCCCTTCACGCCGGGGCGGGCTTTGAACTTGAAGATGAGCCAGAAGAAAATGCCTTCGGCCAGAAAGAACCAGAACCCCACCAGCACCGCAATCATGATGATGAGGTTGTCAATGCTGGCGGCGAAGCTGGAGGCCTGTGGAAGAAAGGAGTCCATGGATGGCTGCCTGACGTCAGAGGAAGAACATGATCATGAAGGACGCCGCAACAAACAACGCGGTGCCCAGCATGGTGATGCGGAAGATGGGACCAACCGTGGATTCAACATTGCCGTCATCAGCAGCCATGGCGGGCCTCCTTCACGGGCTTGAGAGTTTTTGGATGTGGGCCACCACGTCCCGCATGGCCTGCTCGTCCTTGAACATGGACGCCTGGGCCCGCATGAGCGCGCCGGTGCCGTCACCTTCGGCCGCGCCGCGCTGGCCCGCCTTGTACTTGCGCAGGCTGCGCAGCAAATACCAGTCCTCGGTGCCGGCCAGGGAGGGCGCGTTCATGATCTTGTTCCCCTGGCCGCCGGTGCCATGGCACATGGTGCAGCGGGCAAATTCATTGGCGCCGCGGGCGGCGTTGCCGTCCAGCACGGTGGCCTCAAACGGTTTGGGCTTGAGTCCGGCCACGTAGGCCGCCACGTGGGACACCTGCTCATCAGACGCCAGGATCTTGGCCATGGGCTTCATGCGCAGGCCTTCCAGGTCATCCCCGTGGTAGCCCCGGTGGTCCAGGCGGAACTTCTTGAGCTGCGCCTCCACGTACCAGGTTTCCATGCCGGCAATGGCCGGGGCGCCCAGGTTGCGGTTCCCATGTCCATTGTCCCCGTGGCAGGGGGTGCAGTTGGCAAACAGCACCTCGCCCTTGCCCACGGGATCCGCCTTGGCCGGCATACACGCCGCGCCCAGGCCGGCGGCTGAGAGCAACAATCCAGCACTGGTCAACAGTGCGTAGCGCGCCTTCATCATGGCGTCTCCTTGCCCGCGTTGCCCCAGGGTTTTCAGGGCTTTGACGGCGTGACGGGGTGCGGCTGCTTAGTGAACACCTCCCGGTGAATCAAGGGAAATGTGAATGGGGGCGGCAACTTGCCACGCACCCGCGCGCCCGCTTTGCCGCAGGGCCGCCGGGCGGGAGCAACGCTCGCACGGGCGCGGGTGGGCCGCGCGGACAAGATGCAGCGCAGGCCTGGACCCGCGGGGCCGGGGTGCGGCAAGTTGCCGCATTGTGCGGACCGCGCGTGAAGGAAGGTGGCATGGCAGGACCAACCGTGGACGCCGGCGGCGGCGCAGGCGGCCGTGGCGCATCCGGATCCGGTGCGGCAGGCCGGCGCCGCCAGGTCTTTGGTCCGTTGGGGTGTGACGCAGGCAACGCGGCGGCGCACCCTTGAATCCAAACAACGTCCTGAACCCCCAGCTGCGACGGAGTACCCTGATGGCCCTCACCACCCTGGCATTCAGCTTCAAACAGAAATTTTCCGTCCCTGCCCAGGCGCTCTACGCGTGGGCCACCGCGTATGACGCCAAGGACATTGAGCGGCTGGGCAAACAGGGACACCGCAAGATTGAGCGCCTCAACGCGGACACCGTGATGCTGCATGACACGGTGCTGGACGCCAAGGGCAACGGCGTCACCAAGCCCAAGCTGGTGCGCCTCTACCCGGAGCGCTTCACCTGGGTGAACACGCACGTGGGTGGGCCCAACCAGCATTCGCAGTTCCTCTATGAGATCACGCCCACCGGCAGGAGCACCTGCGTGTTCACGTTCACCGCCCGCCAGGTCATCCACGGGTCCACCGCCACGCCGGCAGCGGTGAAGCGCCAGACGGCAGCGGTGAAGAAGGAGGATGCGTTGATGTGGAAACACCTGGCCAGGGTGATGGCGCAGGAGCTGCGGCCCGCGCGTCCCCGGCGCTGAATCAGCCGAGCCTGCTCTTGAGTTTCTCCAGGCGGGACCGCAGTGCCGTGTCCTTGGGGCGCAGGCGCAGCAGTGTTTCTGCGGTGCGCACGGCCAAGGCCACATGCCCCGCCTGCGTGTAGACCTCCAACAGCGCCTGGTAGGCAGCGGGGTCATTGCGGTCCTGCGCCACAAGGTCCCGGGCCAGCGCCACCACACCTTTGTGATCCTGCGCCAGCAGCAACACCTGCAGGGCGCGCTGGCACACCGCCGGGGTGCGCATCATGCCCAGCGCCTGTTGCGCCCGCGCCGCCGCCTGCAGCCGCATGCCCTGCGTGCCAGCCAACACCAGCGCCGACGCCAACAGCCCCTCCACCGTTTCCGCTTTGTGGCGTGCGGCCACGTCCTGCCACAGCCGGGTGAGACGGGCGTCACCGGGACACACCCGAAGCCCATCCTTGATGGCGTCCAACGCGCCTTCCAGGTCACCGCGGTCCAGTTGCCCGGCGGCATCCTTCAGGAACACGTCCGCCGACGCAGGTTGTGGTGCAGCCTCCTGGCGTGGCGGCGCGGGCGTGCTGACTGCGGGAGTGCGGGTGATTTCTGCCGGACGTGCAGGCGGGCGGGCGGCAATGGCGCGCTCCACGGCATGACGCACCCGCGGCAACGCCTTGCGTACGCTTTCCATGCGCGCGCGTTGGGGCGGGCTGGCGGTTGGCGGTGGCACAGAGAGCACCAGATCCAACGCGGTGGCGCGCTCCTCCAGCTGCGCCAAAGACGCGTCCAGCGGCAGGCCCAACGCGGCAAAACCATCCTGCGCTTCAAGGCCCTCATAGAAGCGGCGCACCGCGTTCACCACGCGTTCCAGCGGCGCATGCGGCGGCGCCTGCGCGCCCACGTCCACATGCAACGCCGTGGTGACGCCGTCCAGGTAGCCCTTGAGGGCTTCCCAATGCGCCTTGGACAAATCCAAAAACTGCACGCCCACGCCGCTGGGATGGCCCAGCGTGCGCGCGGTGGCGGCGTCCACCACGTGGACCACCTCGGCCTGCAGCTGGAGTGTGCCGCCGGGGGCTTCCAGCGTGACGGCCAGCGTGGTGCCGCGCGGCGGTGGCGCGTCTGTCTCCAGGTACATGCCGCCCTGGCTGATGTTGCGCACCCACCAGTCCCCGGTGGCAGATGGTGACAACGCCACGTTGACCCGCCGCGCATCCGTCCAGCGCACGCTGGTGCGGTTGGCCCGTGACGGTCCGGGTTGCGGCTGCTCCACCGTGACCCGTCCCAGCGCGCCCACAAATGCCTTCAGTGCCGTGTGCGCTTCATCTCCCAGCGCATCAAACTCCAGCCCCATGCCCACCGGGTGGCCCTTCACCAAGGCACCGTTGGAATCCAAGGCGTGCACAATGCGGCATGGCGCCGTCAGCGGGCCACGGGGCAGCCCCACCACCGCCTGCACGCGGTGGCCCGGCCGCCACAACGTTGGGGTGGCCACAAACATCCCACCCAGGGAGATGTTGTGCAGGTTGGCCGCCAGTTGTGACGACGGGTGAATCAAATCCACCGCAGCGTTGACCTGGTAGCGGGGGAACTTCTGGACCGCGGCGGGCATCATGGGCGCATCCTGCACTGCGCGCGCGCAAGGGGAAACCCCACACCCACGGCAGGCCTGCCACCTTCACAGCGCTGGTGGTTCAGCCCCAGCGCACCAGGGACACGCCCCAGACATAGCCAATGCCAGCGGTGAGGATGGCCATGACCTGCCCGTCCTTGAGGCGGCCCGTTTGCAGGCCGTGGTGGATGGAGAGGATGGGGTCCACCTGGCCCAGGTGCCCATAGTCCTTGAGGTAGAAGGACTGCTCCTCCTTGAGCCCCAGGGTGTCCAGCAACGCGGCATGCATGGACGGCTTGAAGTGCAGGATGTTGAGGTAGCCCACGTCCTTGCGGGTCAGGTTGGACTTGCGCAGCGCACGGTCCAGGCAATCCAACCAGCGCGTGAAACCAATGGCGTTGAGCGTGTCCTTCATGTGCTCCGGTTGCATGACGGTGAGCGTCTTGTTTCCGTGGACACGCAGCCCGGCCAGCACCTCCTCCGGCAGCTTCTCAATGGGGAACAACGTGCCGCCGTACTTCTGTCCCACGTCCCGGGACATGGAACCATCCGTGGTGATTTCTGACGCCAGCACCACGTTCTTGTCATACCCGCGCCGCAGGATGAGCGCGCCGGCGCCGGCGGCCAGGTTGTACATGAAGGACGTGGTGGGGTCCGCGTAGTCAATGAGGTCCCCGTTGCGGTACCCGCCCACAATCATGACGGTCTTGAGGTCCTCATCCGCCGTCATCATGTCCTTGGCAATCTTGAGCGCGGCCACGGTGGTGTTGCAGCGCTGCTGCACGTCAATGGCCCATGCCCGGCGGGCGCCAATGGCCTCCTGGATGTAGATGCCGGACGTTGTCAGCGGGTATTCCTTGTATTCCTCGCCCATGCACAGGATGAGGTCCAGGTCCATGGGGTCCACGCCGGTGCGGCGCAGCGCATCTTTGGCGGCACGCACGCCCATCTCCTGCGTTCCGTCCTCAGGGCCGGGCATGGGCTTTTCCCAGAGGCCCAGTTTTTCCCGGACGGCTTCGGCGGTCCAACGGCCACCGCTGCCGTCCGCCACGTCCTGCGCGGTGTGCCGGGGGGTTGGGAGGTAGAGGCCGTAGCCCAGGATGCCAATGGGGTGCGTGTTGGTCTGCATTGCTGCGTTGCAGCATAATATTCAGTGAGCGTCAAGCAGAACGTCGTCATCATCTGGATCACCCGCCAGCCCCGGATGCTGCGGCGCAACACCGCGGCGTTTGCCAGCGGGAGGTCATGGGGGCCACCCTGCCGGAGACCTGGACAAGGATTCCCATGATGACGCGCGTGATGGTGCTGGGCCTGGTGGTGATGTGTTTCACGCCGCGGCTGTTGCAGGCGCGGGACCTCCAGGCCACACCGCAGACCCTCAACACGGTGCTGGGCACGGTGGCGGCGGGAGACACCGTCACGTTGGCCGCGGGGGATTACAGCCATTTCTCCCTCAACAACGCGTTGGGCACGGCCAGCGCGCCCATCCTCATCACCGGACCAGCCAGTGGACCGCCCGCCGTCATCCACGCGGACCCCGGCCCGTGCTGCAACACCATTGAGCTGCGGGGGGCAACGTACGTCACGCTGCGCCATCTCACGGTGGACGGTGACAACGTGGACGGCGCCTTTGGGCTGAGCGCCAGCGGGGCCAACGTCCACCACATCACGGTGGAGTTTTGCCGCTTTGTTGAACATGACACCTCCCAGCAGAACGTGGCCATCTCCACCAAGACACCCACGTCTGGCTGGGTCATCCGCAACAACCAGATTGTTGGCGCAGGCACCGGGATGTACCTGGGCAACTCTGACGGAACGGACCCTTTTGTCGACGGGGTGATTGAACACAACGTGTTCTCCGACACGATGGGCTACAACGTCCAAATCAAGTGGCAACAACCGCATGGGCCGGTGCCCGGCGCGGTGGTGGGCCCGTCCCGCACGGTCATCCGGCACAATGTGTTCCTCAAAAATGACCGCCCCTCCCCGGACGGGGACCGCCCCAACCTGCTGGTGGGTGGTTTCCCCCTCAGCGGTGACAACAGCAATGACACGTATGAAATCTACGGCAACGTGTTTGTGCACAACCCGCGCGAATCCCTGCTCCAGGCATCCGGCCGCGTGAGCATCCACGACAACCTCTTTGTCGACGTCACCGGCACCGCCATCCGGCTGCAGAACCATGACCTGCCCTTGCGGCGCGCCTGGGTCTACAACAACACGGTGTTTTCCGCGGGCACCGCCATCAGCATTTCCGGCGCGCCGGTTGAAGGCAGCGCGGTGGTGGGCAACGCGCTGCTTGCCAACACTCCAATATCCGGCAGTCCTGGCGCCATGGCGGACAACGTCACCGGGACCCCCGCGCAGGCCGCCGCGATGTTGGGGAATGCATCCACCATGCTGGGAATGATGGACCTGTTTCCCAGACCGGGCATGTTGGGCGGGACCGCGCTGGACCTCACAGCGTTTTCATCCGACGTGGACGCACTGCTGGACTTCAATTGCCAGCCCAAAGGTGCCCAAACGTTCCGCGGGGCCTACGCGGGTGACGGCGTCAATCCCGGCTGGCTGCCGGTGCTGGACAACAAACCCGCGTGCAGCACCACATTTTCTGATGGCGGTACGACGTTGGATGCGGCGTTTGTGATGGATGCTGCCATGCCTCCACCAGATGCGTCGGTCACGCTGGATGCGGCAACGTCTCCGGTGGATGCAGCGGTCACCATGGACGCGGCAGGTGCCGGTCCCACGCCAACATCACCTGGCTGCGGATGTTCTGACGCGCCGCCGCAGCGCACCGGCGTGGGAACGTGGGTGGCCGGGTTGCTTGCGGTGTGGTGCTTGCGCCAACGCCACCTTGCGCGCCACAAACGCCGCGGAGGAACTCCATGCGCACAGTGATGCTGGTGGTTGCAGTGATGGTGGCGCCCAGCCTGGCGTGGGCGGACTTGCCGGTGGTGCAAGGCCAAAGCCTGGCAAAACGCGCCGAGTCCGACGCGTGGGTGGACCGCACCTTCACCCTGCAGGACCGGTTTGCGCAGCGCGTATCGTCGTTGACGCCTGGACAAGAGTCCCTTGGGTTCAACAAGGATGAACACCTGGGCATCTGGTTGTCAGACTCCAACCTTCCGGTCTTCCTCCCGCGCACCGAAGCGCACGAGACGTTGCTCAAGGCGTTGAAGCCGGGGGACCGCATTTCCGTCACGGGCGTGCTGCGCAACGAGCGCTACCGCAAACCCACCGAGACGCAGATTGTGGGCGACATTGACGTCACCATCTCCTACCGCGCCACGGTGACGCGCGCGGTGGATGCCCGCGTGATCAAACGTGGGTGGGCGCAAGACCCGCCGTTTCTCCTGGAGCCGCCCGTCGAGAAGGACTACCCGCTGGCCACCAACGGCGCCGCGCCCGCGGCGGGGCAACGGGCGCGCGTTCGCGTGGCGCCGGAGCTGGTGCGGTACTCCCGCGGGTTCACCGTTGCGGAGACCACTTTGGGCCTGTCCGTCAACACCGCGGTGAAGCTTTCCTGGCAGGACAACGGGCCTTTTGCGTCCGGTGACCGTGGCCCGGACCTTCTCAACGCGCTCACCACGGCGGAAAAAGGTGACCAGCTGGAGCTGTGGCTGCGCGCCCTGCCCCCCGCCAAGGGCCAGACCGAAAGTGTGCTCATCCTGGACCGGGTGCGCGTGCTGACCCGCTGAACGGTCTCGCACCCGCGGATCCGGGCACGCGCTTTTCTTGTGACGGGTGGGGCAGGCTGTCCCCAATCCACACCGGGCGTTGTTTGCCCTGGGAGTGGATCCATGAGGATACGTGTGGCGTGGGGCGTGATGGTTGTGTTGGCGGGCTGCGGTGAAGAACCGGGCGTTCGGGTGGACAACAAGACAGACACCAGTTCCAGTTCGTTGTCGTCATCGTCCTCCAGCGGCAGCATGTCCTCCTCATTGCCGCGGTCAAGCTCGTCCACATCATCGTCGTCATCTTCTTCATCATCATCGTCATCTTCTTCCAGTGGCGTGCCTGGCCTGGGCCTGCTGGCCCCTGTGCCTTCAGCCCCGGAACCCGCGGGCTGCAACCAACTGGAAGAGATGTTGCGGCAACGCATCCCCACGCCATCCAACTGCGGCAACGGGTGTGCGGTGGTGGTGCCAGAGACCGGCAACGCGCAGGTCTTCGTCCGCTCGGATGACGCGTTCACCTACTGGTACCCGGTGGCCACCAACTGGGGTTGGCACTTCTTCACCAGCCATTCCAGCAGCACGGGTTCTTACGCCCTGATGGCCGCGCCCACCGACGGAACACCCGCCGTGACCGTTCAGACCTTTCCCGCCATGTCCAACCTGCAAATCTACGGGACGGCGGACATTGGCGGTGCGCTTGTCTATTCGGTGAGCCAACAGCAGACGCTCAACAGCCCCTGGCGGCACACGCTGCACACGTGGTCCATCCAGGGCGGCACGCCCACCCAGCTTGCGGTGCTCCCCACGCGCCCCATGCGCGGCGCCATGGGAACGGTGTCCTTTGCGGGCATGCACGTGCTGGCGCTGGAAGACGGCATCTACGCGGTGAACATGTACCAACCGGATGATGTTCAACAGCTCTACGCAGGCTCCAACGTCACCGCGCTGCACGTGGAAGACACCGGGCGCTTCTATTTTGCCACGCAGGGCAATCCGTCGGTCATTCATGCATACTCCCTGTTTGCCGATGAGGACCGCCCGGTGGTGCACCTGGGAAACGTCACGGACCTTGTGGAGCTGGGCGTGGACTCCAGCCTGGCGGTCCTCAACGATCAGGGCGTGTGGCTGGTGGACCTGGACAGCGAACGTCCCAATCCACCGCAGCTGGTCTATGCCACGCGGGACTTCCCGCAGGGTTTCCCGTGGCTGCAGGGCCTGGAGGCCAATGATGACGGCGCCATCTACGTGGGCCAGGTGTGCCACCAGGATGCAGATGCGCCGGGCTACGGGACGGTGAAACTGGAATTGCCCACGGGACCCAACGTCACACCGCAGCGCATGGGCGGCGCATCCTGGGTGACCGGCACGCCGCAGTGGCCCTGGAACACGCCGGTGTTGGACAGCAGCTGGAGTGACCTGGGACGCACGCAGGGAAACGCGTTTGTCATCCGTCACGTGGGTGACTGAAACGCGCCGTCACCAACTCCACACCCTGGCTGCTTGGTCCAAGTCAACCAAGCCGCCTGGGAATGTGTCACGGCCCTGGTGAAGGGCCGCAATACCTTCGCACCAACGCGTGCGCTGAAACCCTCGCAACCACGCGAGGGTGAGGCTACCCTCCTGGAACAAATCAATTGGAATGACACTGGAGGAACGCATGATACGCGCTGCATGGGCTGCTGGCTTTCTGGCGGTTCTGGGTGTTGCGTGCGCGCAACCAACCTCACAGCCATCCAATGGAACATCCACGTCCTCATCCGGCGGCACATTTGCCCAGACACCCGGCAACGGGTGCCAGTGCTGCACCATGTTTTCACTGGAAACATCATCCGGTGGCCCCTGCTACGGAATGGATGAATGCAATGGCCCAGAGGACTGCGCCGGTTCTGCTGCCTACTGTTGCCGCCGCGGCCGCGGCGCCTCCAACGACACCGGGCACGCCAACGAGTGCCGCTCCGCGTGTGACCACGGCACGCCCCTCAATCCCAGGGACCCCACGGTTGGTGTGCAATACGCGCTGTGTCTGACCGATGACGACTGTCCTGCCGGGCAGCGCTGCGCAGAACGGCCGACGGAGTATGACGCCGCCAACGCGTTCCCCGCAACAAACGCTGGCGGTTGCCAGCCCCGTTGAGCTGAGGGTTGTTCCGCAGGGCATGGGCGCCGTGCGTGCTATCAACCGCGCGCGGGCAAACATGGTCCCGTGGTGGCGGGGGGCACACGTGCAGTTCTCTGGAGCATTTGTGGCACTGCTGCTGGCGGTGCCCGCGGTCATTGTGCTGGGCGCGCTGGTGGCCACCTGGCGCGGCGTGCACGCGGGCCGCCGCGGTGACCCGCACCGTGCGCGTTGGATGGGTGCTGGCTGTGCGGTGGCTGCGGTTCTTGTTGGCCTGGTGACGCCGGAAGGACTGGGGCGGTTGGGAACCATTGCGGCCACGGCCCTGCTGGTTGCCGCGGCAGTGGTGGTGAGCGCGTCCACCCAACGCCCGTTGGTGACGGCGTCACGCCTGCTCGCGGCCGCGTCTGTGTTGGGGCTGTTGGCCTGGTGGTGGGACACCTCGGGGGAGGACCGTGGCCTGGACCGGGAGATGCGCGCGTGCAGGGCGGCGTGGCGCAATGTGCTGGAGCCCAGCACCCCCGGCCCCGAGGAGGAACGGCGCCACGGCGGTGACCTGGACTGGACGCGCGGGCTTTCCAACGGTCTGACGGTGCACGTGCACACGTGGTGTTCTTCTGGGGACGCCAACGCAGATGTGGATTTTGTGGGCCCCGCCACACCCACGTCAGATGAAGGCCCCGTTCCGGGGGCGTTGCTGCAACAACTGTTTGGCGCGCTGGAACCCACGGTGGTGACGCCGGACCTGGTGCAGGCATGTCTTGCGGTCATCCCGTCCCTGCAGGACGCGGGGCTGGTGTGGGAGGGCACCAGGGCCACGTGTGTGGTGGGCGGGGCGGAATACGAACTGTCCTTCCGCTGGGTGCAATGGAAGGACCAGCGCTGGGTGGGCACGCACCTCACGCGCTGGGTGCGTTGAATCAAACGGCCCCGCGCGTCCAGGTGGCCCAATGTGGGATGCCGGAACCATCCCCGTCGGTGCGCCTGCGCGCGCCAAGCGCCACTGGTACCACGTACACTGGGTGGGGAAGACGGAGGCCACGGCCATGGCGGACAATTTTTTCCAGGACAATGACGACCTGAAGTTCCAGCTGCGCATGTTGGACTGGGACGCATTGGTGAAGCTCACCGAGACGGACCCCAAGGACGCCGACGCGTTCAAGGTGGGGAAGGAAGCGTCCGAAAGTTACGGGCAGGTCCTGGAGAGCCTGGGTGCATTTGCGGCCAATGAGGTGGCGCCGCACTGGAAGGAGCTGGATGACAGCCACCCGCAGTTGAACAACGGCGTGGTGACGGATCCTCCGCGCATGGTCACCATCATGAAGGGCCTGCGTGAGCTGGGCGCCATGGGCTTGGCCATTCCGCGGCGGCTGGGCGGGTTCAACGCACCCATGGTGGTGGACTTTGCCGCCATGGAGCTGCTCTCCCGCGCGGACAGCACGGTGATGAGCCACTTTGGTTTCCACGGCGGCATTGGCGCGGCGCTCATGCTGTATTCGCTGGAGGAAGGCAGCTGCAAAATGGACGGCGCCAGCGTGGTGTCCACGCGTTGGGATGACGCCATCCGCCGCATGGCGTCCGGCGCGGAGTGGGGCGCCATGGTGCTCACCGAGCCGGGCGCGGGCAGTGACCTGGGCCAGATGCGCGCCACCGCCACGCTGCAGGCAGATGGAACCTGGCGGGTCTCCGGCACCAAGGTCTACATCACCTCCGGCCACGGCCAGCATCACATTGTCATTGCGCGCAGCGAGGACGCCAAGGACGCCCCGGGTCTCAAGGGACTGTCTTTGTTCTACGTGCCCGCCTTTGTGGAGAAGGACGGCAAGAAGGTCCGCAATTTCCAGGTGGCGGGCATTGAGTCCAAGATGGGCCAACACGCCGGCGTGGCGGCCACCATCATCTACGAGGACAGCGAGGCGCAGCTCATTGGCCAACGGCGCCGTGGGTTCCCGTTGATGTTGTTGCTCATGAACAACGCGCGCATTGCCGTGGGGTTCCAGGCGCTGGGCATCATGGAGGCGTCCCACCGCAAGGCGCGCGCCTACGCCGAACAACGCGTCACCATGGGCAAGCCCATTGTGCAGCATGAAATGGTGGCCGAGATCCTGGATGACATGGACATGAACATCCGGGCGTTGCGCGCCATGTGTTTTGAGGCGGCCTTCCACCAGGAGGCGGCCGAGCGGCTGCACATGCACGCCAAGCTGTTCCCCCCCGCCGACAAGAAGGAGACCGAGGAGCTGCAACGGCAACAACGCCGGCACCAACGCCGCGCGCGCAAGCTCACGCCGCTCATCAAGTATTTTGCAGGTGAAGAAGCGGTGCGCACCGCGCGCATGGGCATGCAGGTGTTTGGCGGGCTGGGCTACATCAAGGAGACCGGCGCGGAGAAGCTGTTGCGGGATGCGCTGGTGCTGCCCATCTACGAGGGGACCAGCCAGATCCAGGCGCTCATGGCGCTCAAGGACAACCTGCAGGCGGCCATACGCAATCCTGGGCGGTTCCTGGGCATGGTGGCCAACGCCAAGGTCTCTGCCATCAGCGAACGGGACCCGTTGCAGCGTTTGCTGGCGCGCGTGCAGGCCATGGCCAACAGCGCCATGCAGACCATTGCGTCACGCATTGTGACCGCCAAGGTGGGTGACCTGCGGGACGTTCCCATGCGGGAGTGGCGTCATGCGCTGGTCAACAGCTGGGACCCGCAAAAGGATTTCTCCTTTGGGATGCTCCACGCCGAAAGGTTGACCCAGCTGCTGGTGGCCGCCACCGCCGGCGAGGTGCTGGTGAAACAGGCCGAAGCGGTGGCGGGCACGCCGGACGAGGAGGCGCGCACGGCCTTGGCCGAACGCTGGCTGAGCCGCTGGGAGCCCCGGTGCCGCGGCATCCTCATGGAGATTGAGGCCAGCGCGGAACAGAAACGCCCCGCCACCAGGAAATCTCCCAACGCGCAAGTGGCCGACGACAAAACGGGCGCGCGCACCTGAAAGGTGTTTCATCCATGCGGCAGCTGAAGATGGGTTCCCTGGACGCGGTGGTGACCGGCGGACCAGACAGGATGGGCGGTGGCACCGGCCCGGTGGTGGTGTTGATGCACGGGTTTGGCGCGCCCGGTGGGGACCTGGTGGGGCTGTGGCGCGCGCTGCGCGTGGCGCCGGAGGTGCGGTTTGTGTTTCCCGCAGCCCCGCTCACGTTGCCACCCATGTACGGGGATGGCCGCGCGTGGTGGATGATTGACATGGAGCGCCTGCAGGGTGCGCTGGCGGCAGGGCAGGCGCGGGATTTCCTTTCCGAAGACCCGCCAGGCCTTCCCAACGCGCGGGACCACGCCATGCGCATGCTGGATGCGGTGGAGAAAGAACTTGGCGTGGAGGGAAGCAACATCCTGCTGGGCGGGTTCTCCCAGGGCGCCATGCTCAGCTGTGACATTGCGTTCCGCACGGGCCGCCCGGTGGCGGGGCTGGTGCTGCTCTCCGGTGCGCTCATTGCCGCAAAAGAATGGCGGCCGCGCATGGAGACCCGGCGGGGGATGCGCGTGTTCCAGTCCCACGGCAAGCGTGACCCGTTGCTGCCGTTTGGGGTGGCCCAGGTGCTGCGGGATGACATGGTCAACGCCGGCATCAACGTCATCTGGGTGGAACACGGCGGGCAGCATGAAATTCCCATGCCGGTGATGGACAAGCTGGGGCCGTTCATCCAGGACACGCTGGGCGTGGAGTGACGATGACGCTGCTCACCCGCGCCGGTGGATGGCCACTGGTTCATAGATGCTCACGGTGCGCACGTTTTCATCCACCCGCAGGCCGTGCCTCACGCTGGGAAACGCGCGCTGCTCACAATCCGTCCGGTCACACAGCCGGCAGGTGACCCCCACCGGGACCGCGGCGTCCATGTTCTCCAGGTCCACACCGTCGGAATAGACCAACGCGCGGGCAAACTCAGCCCTGCATCCCAAACCAATGGCCTGGGTGGCATGTTGCGCGTGGTACCCGCCGCGCGCTTTCTGGATGGTGCGCGCCAGGCAAAAATACGTGGTGCCGTCCGGCATGCGGGACACCTGCGTGCGGATCATTCCCGGCGTCATGAACGCCGCAAACACGTTCCAGCGGGGACACGCCCCGGAGAACCGCGCAAAGTGGATCCCGGACGCGCTGAACCGTTTGGAGATGTTCCCCGCAATATCAATGCGGATCATATGGAACGGGACACCTTCGGCACCGTGGCGGCGCAGCGTGGTCAACCGGTGGCAGGCCTGTTCAAAGGAAGTACGGAACCGGTGGCCCAACAGTTCAATGTCATTGCGCTCGGCGCGCGCCGCCTCAAGAAACGGCGTGTAGGGCATCAACACCGCGCCGGCAAAATAGTTGGCCAGCGCCACCCGCATGAGCGCGCGGCTGTCGTCGGACGTCAGCACCTTGTCATTGGCCAGGCGCGCCAGCACATCCCGCTGCTCCAACAACGCAATCTGGTGCGCCAGCTGGAAGTTGCGGCTGCGTGGCGGCATCCACTCGCTCAGCGTGAGCTGTTTTTTGTCCTGGTCATAGCGGCGGATGGTGGCGCCCATCTCCCCGCGCACCACCGTCACCTCAATGCCATGGCGGGCCTGCAGGTGCCGGGACAGCCCACGGAACATTTCCTCCTTGTCCAACCGCGCATCCAGCCACAACCGTTCGGCGCCGTCCTCCAGCTCGGCAAAATGGTTCATGTGCCGCTGGATGACCTCACTGACCTCTTCATTGGGCAACATGGAGCGGTCCATGCCGGCCACTTCCTGCCCATCCATCAGGCGGCTTGCCAGCATGTCTGCGTCTTTCCGGATGGTCTGGTACCCGCGGTAGAGCGTGAGCACCGCGCGGCCCACGGCGGGATTCTGGCCTGCCAGCTCTTTGACATCCGGCCCCATCAACCCGTGTTCCTCAAACATGGGATCGGTGAAGACTTCCAGCAGGTCACTGGTGAGGCGCGCGTCGTCCTCGGCCGCAAACGTGGAGAGGTCCAGCGCGAACACGCCGGCAAGTTTGATGAGCAGCGGCGCGGTCAACGGGCGCCGGTTGGATTCAATGAGGTTGAGGTAGCTGGGAGAGATGCCCAGGCGCGTGGCCAGCTGCACCTGGCTGATGGACTCGCGCCGGCGCAGCGCGCGCACCTTGCCACCCAGCCGGGAGACCTCTGGCGCGGGCGCACGCTTGCGGTCCGTTGACGTGTTGACAACCATTTTTTGACAACCGCCATGCCCTTGCTGGGCTTGAAGAAACCTTTGTGACAGCACCCTACCTTTTCAGCCGGTCCAGACAAGCCCAAGACGCCCTCTGGCAAGCGGGGATCGCCCCTGCGGCGCGGGTCCTGGATCCTGTCCACGTCCATCTGGCGCGCAGAACGCGCCCGCACCGCGGTGGCTTGGGCTCCCAAGTGCGCGCCTGGCCTGTTGATTTACAACAGTTTACAGGTCAACATGGATTGTCTTGAGGATTGTGAACACCATCAACATGCCGTTTTCCAACAACTTATGGCGCACCGGCCCACCATGCCGTATTTTTACAACGCGCCACGTCAAATGGAGCCCGCATGACCTCCGTGGACATCCCAGCACCCCTGAAAGCGTCCTTTGAGGACGTGCTGACGCCGGACGCCCTGGCGTTTGTGGCCGAGCTGGCGCGCAAGTTCACCGGCCGCCGGGATGAACTGTTGGCCGCGCGCGTGGCGCGCAGCGTGCGCCTGGCCCGCGGTGAGAAGCTGGATTTCCTGCCGGAGACGGCCGCCATCCGCGCGGGGGAGTGGAAGGTTGCGCCGCTGCCCAAAGACCTGCGGGACCGCCGCGTGGGAATCACCGGGCCGGTGGACCGCAAGATGGTCATCAATGCGCTCAACAGCGGCGCCAGCGTGTTCATGGCGGATTTTGAGGACGCCAACAGTCCCACCTGGGACAACGTGGTGACCGGCCAGCGCAACCTGTCAGACGCCATCCGCCGGACCATCACGTTCAGCGGTGACGGCGGAAAACAGTACAAACTCAATGACCACACCGCGGTGCTGCTGGTGCGGCCGCGCGGTCTGCACCTCCCGGAACGCCACGCCACGGTGGACGGCCGCGTGGTGCCCGGGTCTCTTTGGGACTTTGGGCTCTACTTCTACCGCAACGCCAAGGAGCTGCTGGCACGCGGCAGTGGACCGTACTTCTACCTGCCCAAGCTGGAGAGCCACACCGAGGCGGCCTGGTGGAATGACGTCTTTGTTTTTGCGCAGGACCGGTTGGGCATCCCACGCGGCACCATCAAGGCCACGGTGTTGATTGAGACGCTGCCGGCGGCGTTTGAGATGGATGAGATCCTCCACGCCCTGCGGGAACACAGCGCCGGTCTCAACTGCGGGCGCTGGGACTACATTTTTTCGTTCATCAAGAAACACGCGCATGACAAGACCGCCATCATGCCGGACCGCAGCACCGTCACCATGACGCAACACTTCTTGCGGTCCTATGCGCTGCTGGTCATCAAGACCTGCCACCGCCGCGGCGTGCACGCCATGGGCGGCATGGCCGCACAAATCCCCATCAAGAACAACCCTGCCGAACATGACGCGGCCCTGTCCAAAGTGCGCGCGGACAAATTGCGCGAGGTCACCGACGGTCACGACGGAACCTGGGTGGCGCATCCGGGCCTGGTGCCCGTGGCCAAGGAAATCTTTGATGCGCACATGAAAGGTCCCAACCAGCTGGACCGCCAACGGGATGACGTCCATGTCACCGCGGCAGACCTGCTCAAGGTTCCGGACGGCCCGCGCACCATGGACGGGTTGCGGCACAACATACGCGTTGGCGTGCAGTACCTGGAGGCGTGGCTGCGCGGCAGCGGCTGCGTGCCGCTCTACAACCTGATGGAGGACGCCGCCACGGCGGAAATCTCGCGCGCGCAGGTGTGGCAATGGGTGCGCCACCAGGCGCCGGTGGACGGGAAGATTGTGACCCCTGCGGTGCTGGAAGGCGTGCTGCAGGAAGAGATGGACCGCATTGCGCGCGAGGTGGGCCCTGAACGGTTTGCCTCCAAGACGTTTGGCCAGGCCCGCGCGCTGTTTTTCAAGCTGGTCACCCATGAGACCTTTGAAGAGTTCCTGACCCTCCCCGCGTATGAACAACTGCCGGACCAGTCCAGCACCTGAAACACGCAGCGCCTGCACCACCCGCAAACAACAACCTGATGGAGACCGTCATGACGACCAAGAAGACCCCTGTGATGGATGTGAGTGACCTTCCCGGCCGCTGGGAGGGCATCACGCGGCCCTTCTCGGAGAAGGACGTGGAACGCCTGCGCGGCTCCATCCACATTGAACACACGCTGGCCAACCTGGGGTCACGCCGCCTGTGGAAGATGATGAAGAGCGAGCCGTACGTGGCGTCCCTGGGCTCGCTCACCGGCAACCAGGCGGTGCAGCAGGTACGCGCGGGCCTGCCCGCGGTCTACGTGAGCGGCTGGCAGGTGGCGGCGGATGCCAACAGCGCCGGGCACATGTACCCGGACCAGAGCCTCTACCCCGTGGACAGCGTCCCCAAGGTGGTCCAGCGCATCAACCAGGCGCTGCAGCGCGCAGACCAGATTGATCACAGCGAGGGAAAATCTGAACGCTATTGGTTTGCACCGTTGATGGCGGACGCCGAGGCGGGTTTTGGCGGTCCGCTCAACGCGTACGAACTCATGCGCGCGTTGATTGAGGCGGGCGCGTCTGGTGTGCACTTTGAGGACCAGCTGGCCAGCGAAAAGAAGTGCGGGCATCTGGGTGGCAAGGTGTTGATTCCCATCAGCCAGTTCATACGCACACTCACCGCGGCGCGCCTTGCGGCAGACGTGATGGGCGTGCCCACCGTGCTGGTGGCCCGCACCGACGCCCACAGCGCCAAGCTGCTCACCACCGACGTGGACGAGCGGGACGGCGCGTTCATTGACCGCAGCGTTCCGCGCACGTCCGAGGGGTTCTACACGCTCAAGGCGGGCATTGGCGCTTCCATCAACCGCGCGGTGGCCTACGCCCCCTACGCAGATGTGTTGTGGTGTGAAACCTCCACGCCGGACCTGGCCGAAGCCAAGGAGTTTGCCGAGGGCGTCCACAAGAAGTTCCCCGGCAAGATGTTGGCCTACAACTGCAGCCCGTCCTTCAACTGGAAGAAACACCTGGATGACGCCACCATTGCCCGGTTCCAGAAGGAGCTTGGCGCCATGGGGTACAAGTTCCAGTTTGTGACGCTGGCCGGCTTCCACAGCCTCAACCACAGCATGTACGAGCTGGCGCACGACTACAAAGAGCGCGGCATGGCGGCCTACAGCCAGTTGCAGCAGGCTGAGTTTGCCAGTGAAAAACACGGCTACACCGCCACCAAACACCAGCACGAGGTTGGCACCGGCTACTTTGACAGCGTGGCCGAGGTCATCACCGGCGGCACGGGCTCCACCTTGGCGCTCACCGGCAGCACCGAGAAGGCCCAGTTCTGACGGTGGACCCGGAAGCAGCCCTGGATGAGGCGGTGCGGTACGCGGGGCTGGATCCCATCTGGCGGGGGAACGTGCGCAGCCTGCATGAGCGTGCGGATGAAGAATGGCGCGACAAGTGTTGTGGGTCCAATTGTGACCCCTGTGTGGTGACCCTGGCGCGCGCGGTGGACCGTTTTCGTCTGCTCATGCGGCATCCGCGTTAGACGCACGCTCCGGCGCCCCGCCCTCACCGGTCCATGAGACGCGGGAGACGGCGGGACTGGCCCAGCGTCACGCCCGTGGCGGGCTTCTTACGCCGCGCACGGCGCGGGGTTTCCGCACGTGGGCCCAGCGGTGACGGGCACAGGTCATACAGCTTGCACTGCGCACACTCCGCGCCATCCCAGATGGAGGCAAACATCGCCGTGGCGTGATCAATGACGTCACCATCATCCGTCCCCAGGCCCATTTCAAAATTGCGGCGGTGCTCGTTCTTGGCGCCCAGCCCCGCACCGGTCATGTTGGCGCTGCCCAGGTAGACCCACGCGCCATCCACCACCACCACCTTGAAGTGCACGCGGGGACACACGCGCAACGTGAGGCGTCCTCCCGCCCGCTGCGCCACCTGTTTCCACGCCGTCAAAAACGGCCGGGACGGTTTATCCGCGTGGAGCAGCCGGACCTCCACCCCGCCACGCGCCAGCTCGGCCAGTGCTTCCACCACGGGCACAAAGGCGCCCTTCCACATGACCAGCATGGCCTTGAGGTTGGCGGTGGCAATCCACACATCCTGTTTTGCCTGCAACATGCGGCGCTGCACCACGCCATCATGCAGCGCCTCACCCACCATCAGCTCTGCGTTGATGGGCCGCATGAGGTCCTCAGGCCTTGCGGCGCATCACCGCGGCGTAGAACCCATCCATGTTGAGCACGTCCGGAAGCGTCTGGATGGCCACACCTTTGGCATCGGTGATGTCCTGGGTGAGCTTCCCGCCCAGCACCTCCCGCGCGGTGACGGGCTCAAACTCCGGATTGGACGCCAGAAACGCCTCCACCACCGCCGGGCCTTCCATCCGGGTGATGGAACACACCGCGTAGATGAGCCGCCCCCGCGGCGCCACCGCCGCGGCCGCATTGCACAAAATGTCCCGTTGCTGTTCGGCCAGGCGCACCACGTCTTCCTTGTTGAGACGCCAGCGCGCCTCCGGGTTGCGCCGCAACGCGCCCAACCCACTGCACGGCGCATCCACCAGCACGCGGTCCGCCTTGCCAATGACGTCTGGTGGCAGCGGCGCCCCCGCGCGCATCAGGCGCGCCTCCACGTTGTGCAGGCTGGCGCGCTTGACACGCTTGCGCAGTTCTTCCAGCCGTCCACGGTGGACATCCAACGCCAGCACATGACCCTTGTTCCCCAGGATGGCGGCCATGCCCAGCGTCTTGCCGCCGGCACCCGCGCACACGTCCAGCACAAACCCCTTGGGCGGCGGGGCCACCAGCTCACAAATCAACTGGCTTGCCTCGTCCTGCATTTCCGCTCGGGATTCCCGCAGGACCTCCAACCGGTACACATCCGTGCGTTCATCCAGGCTCACCCCCTGCGGCGCGCGCGAGGTGGGGTGTGCCGCAACTCCCGCGGCCCCAAGCTCAGCCAGCACCAGGTCCCGCGTGGCGGTGATGGTGTTGACGCGCAGCGTGTTGGGCGGCGGTTGATTGAACGCCAGGCCCACGCTGTTGGCGCGCAGCTCACCCAGTTCATCCACCAGCAGCTGCGCAATCCAATTGGGCAGCGAACACGTGAGACCCAACCGCTCCACCGGGTCTTCCACCGCCGCCAGCCGCTGTGGCCACGCGTCCAACAGCTCCAGCTGCTCCGGGGTCAGGCGGCTGCGGCCGTCGTTCTGCAACATCCCGCGCAGCCTCAACGTTCCTTCCAGGATGGCGCTGGCGTCTTCCTCCTCACCCAGTTGCAGTGCGGCCATCACCGTGCGCCGCCACCGCACCATGTCCATCACGGTTTCCGCCACCGCGGCACGTTCCCACGGGTCAGGCTTCACGGTCTTGAACATCTCCATGAACAGGCCGGTGAGAAACGGCCAACCCTGCGTGGCCCGCCCGTACAGCTCCAACACCAGGCGGCGCGGGCGCCCTTCATCCAACAACGCGCCAACATCCATTGTCATTCACGTTCCTTGTTGTCACCAATGGCGGGGTCATGGCGGTCCACGTACGCCGCCACAAATTCTGCGTGGCTGGGCGGGCCCTCCGGCGCGTGGTCCGCTTCTTCTGCGGTGGGCTCGGCCACACGCGCCCACTTGCGTTGCTCGGTGCGCTTGGCGGACCACAGGTCCTGGGCGCACGCGTTGAGCAGTTCTCCCACGCCGGAGCGGTCCATGGCGCTGATGGGATAGGCCCCCAGCTGCGTGGCCAGCGCCTGGGTCACGTCCGGGTCCAGGCGGTCCACCTTGTTCATCACCAGGATGCGGGAGGTTTCGGCCACGCCCAGCTGGTCCAACACGGCCTCCACCGCCTTGATGTGCCGCGGGTGGTCCACATCCGCGCCATCAAACACGTGCAGCAGCAGGTCCGCCTCGGACAGTTCTTCCAGCGTGGCCTTGAAGGCGTTCATCAGCTCCTTGGGCAAATCCCGGATGAACCCCACGGTGTCGGTGATGATGACCTCACGCTCCTGGGGGAAACGCAGGCGCCGGGACACCGGGTCCAACGTGGCAAACAGCTGGTTGGCCACATGCACATCCGAATTGGTCAACGCATTGAGCAGCGTGGACTTGCCGGCGTTGGTGTAACCCACAATGGAAATGATGGGCAGGCCTTCCTTGCGGCGCGCGCTGCGGCGCAACGTGCGCTGGCCCGCCACCTTCTCCAGTTGTTGTTCCAACCGGTGGACACGGTCCTTGGCGCGCCGGCGGTCAATCTCCAGGCGCGTCTCACCAGGTCCACGCCCACCAATGCCACCGGTGAGCCGGCTCATGCCGGTCTGGCGTTGGGCCAGGCGCGGCAGGCTGTAACGCAGCTGCGCCAGTTCCACCTGGAGTTTTCCGTCGGTGGTGCGCGCGCGCTGCGCAAAGATGTCCAGGATCAACATGGTGCGGTCCAGCACCTTGAGCTCGGTTTCCTGGGTGATGGCGTTGAGCTGGGAGGGAGACAGGTCCTGGTCAAACACCAGGATGTCCGCGCCGTGTTGCAGCGCACCCAGGACCACTTCTTCCAGCTTCCCTTTTCCCAGCACCGTGCGCGGGTCCAGCTGCCGGCGGAACTGCATGACCACGTCCACCACATTGACCCGGGCAGACCGTGCCAGTTCACGCAGCTCCATCATGGACGCTTCGGCTTCGGGACGGCCGCCCTTGTACACGCCCACCAGCACCGCGCGGTCCTGTTTCACCGCGCCGGAGCGCGCCACCCGGCCGTCCTGCGTTTCACGCGTGAGCTCTTCCTCCAACGCGCGAATGAACTCCCGGAAATCCAGCACCAGCCCGTGGATGCCGCGTTCTTCCATGACGCGGTAGCGCTGGTTGCTGGGGTCCCGCGCAGGCAGCAGGTGCGCCCACGCCAGCGTGCCGGGCAGCCCTGCGGGGTCCACGCCCAGCGTCACCACGGCGTCAAGCTGCAGCTTCTGCAAATCCGTCAGGAGGTCCTTGGGCAGCTGCGCCACCGGGCCGCCAGGAAACGCCGCCACCAGGCGCAACGCGCGCAACCGGGACAAGCCCGCGCGCGCCCGTCCCAGGTCCGGCAGGTAGATGCGCCGCTGTTCATTGCCCACCACCACACCTTCCACGCGTCCCGCGCGGTCCAACAACAGCCCCACGGGACGGCGGGTGGCCGCCACCAGTTCGGTAACGGTGCGTGCCAGCTCCGGGCTCACCAGTTGTTGGGGATCAACGCGCCGCGCGTACAGCTTCTCCAGGGCCTTGAGCTCACTGGGTTTGAGGCCATGTGTGTTGCCATGGACGGTGTGGATGGCGTCCTCCGGTGCGGGGCCAGCCGCCGCGCGTGCGTTCTAGGTAGTGCCGTCAAGGGTCATTGGCAATTGCGCCCGTTGGGCTCACGGCGCTTGTTTTCCCACGGGCGTGGCGCCGGGCGGGCACGGCCCAAACGTGATGGCGCCGCCGGGGAGGAAATAGAGGATGTCCATGGAGCCACCCTCCACCGTGGGAACATGCCAGGTGTTGGGTGCATACACCGTCCACCCGGCGGGATTCCCATCAAAACGCGGGTTTCCTTCCACGGCAAAACACAAATCCAATTCACCTTGGGGATGCACGTGACCCACCGCGGCGGTGGACATGTGCACCGCATCCACGGAGAGACCCCCAACATCCTTGGCCACGCGAGAATACCGCACGCCGGCATTTTCCCGTTCACACAACCACCGCTGGTCCACGCCCTGCCGCATCATGGTCCGCACGTTCTCCACCGCAGGATGGTCCAGCGGCAGGCGGCGCCCAAGCTCCCCAACTGCATCCGGTGCAGCGGGATTCACCCCGCGCACCACGTCCAGCAACGGAGCCAACGCGGCAAGGAACTCTTCTTTGGTGGCCATGGTCTTCCCCCGCAACACATGTTGGATGGATTGTGATGGTGGTCAGGACAACATGGCAACCATCTGACGGCATTGCCCCAGCAGCACGCCATCACGGGTCCACAGTTGGTTGAGTTGTTCGGCGTAGCCCCCGTGCGCCCAACGGCTGCGTACGGTGGTGAGGTACGGCTCATCCGCGGTGGCACCCGGGCGGGGCAGCGGCTCAAAAAACGCCATGGTGAGGTCCACGGTGGCGCCACCGGCGGGCGCATCCAGGCGCGTGAAGAACGCCGGGGGCATCACATCCAGCAGGGCCGCGGCCAGGAATGGATCCAGCACCAGCGGCTGGCGTGGGCGCACCCAGGCCGCCACGTAACTTTCGGCCGCCGAGGAGAAAGGCGCATGACCGCCACAAAAGCGGAACTCAAAGTGCTGGGTGAAGATGGGCAGCAGCGGTGTGCCCACCGGCAGCGCTTCCAGGTCCTCATACGGCGTGACGGTGGGCATCACGTCATCCTGGTAGCTGGGCCCCTGTGCGCGGCCCATGGCAAACGTGGCAGATGCCAGGCACGCGGGCTTGCCGTCCTGCAGCAACCGCGCACTGGTGTGCGTCACCCGCGCGCCCATGCGCTCCACCGCCGTCACAATCTGCGCGGGGGCATCCTTCACCGGCGCACAAAAATGAACGGTGAGCGTGCGGGGAAGGCGCACATCATCCGCCACGGTGGTGCGCAACGCGCGCAACAACGACGCGGACAACATGCCGCCAAACATGGCCTTGCCTTGGTACCAGCTTGCGTCCGGGTGCCCGGAGAAGTGCCCGGGTGACGTTTGCGCCCACCGGGTGATGGCCTCAAACGGGTGCTGCCCGCTCACGGCAACCCTTCTTCGGGGCTTCCTACCAGGCCGGCCTTCAGCAACTCGGCGGCGCTGGGTGAAAATGACAGTCCCTGCCCCACCGCATGACCGCTGCGTCCGGCACGTCCCGCCGGCACCAGCACGGGAACACGCTGCGGTGCGCTGGGATCTTCGTGGATGACCACGGTGGTGGACGCCATGCCCGGCATGGCAACGCCGGAGAAGTCCACCGGGGAGACGCCTTCCGGCAACGGCTTGTCACCCGTCTGGATGGCGGGATTGAACGCACCCACCACGTAGGACAGCGCCAGGCGTGAGGTCTGCAGTTCCAGCTCGGCCATGGTGAGGTCCAGCGCCGCGCTCACCACCAGTTGTTCGGCGTCCAGCACTTCCAGCTCGGTGGCCGCGCCCACTTCAAAACGCGCGCGGGCATCCTGCGCGGCTTCTTCGGCCAGCTGTTTGGCCAGCCGCTGGTTGCCCAGGTTTTCCTTGCGCACGCTCACCTCCCGCAGGTTTCCGCGAACGCTGGAACCCAGCCGCCACCGCGCCTGGTCCAACGACAGCTTGGCCTCCCGGATCTGGGAACCGCTCTCCCGCCACGCCGTGTAGCGCTCTCCTCCGTCATACAAAGGCAAGGACGCGTTGAGCATCACCGCATAGGTGATGGGGTCTTTCTGGAAGCCACGCACGTTGCTGGTGGCGCGTGCGGCCGCGGTGAGTGAGACGGTGGGCATCCAACGCATCAACGCATCAATGCGGTTGCGCTCGGCAATGGCCACCGCCAGTTTTGCGGCGGTGAAATCCGGGCGGTGTCCCTCGGCGTGGGCAATGAGTTCTTCTTCTCCCATGGTCTCTTCAAACATGGGGACCGGCGGCAGCTCGGCCACTTCAAACTCCTCATCCACGCCCAGCGTCATCCCCAGGCCACCCAGCGCGCTGCGGTACGCGTTGCGCGCGGTGCGAACGGAAGCCTTGGCCCGCTCCAGGTCACTTTCGGCGCGGCGCGCGGCCAACCGCGGCAACGTCCCCACTTCCACGCGCACGCGCGTGACCTTGAGGTGCGCCTCCAGGTTGCGCACCTGCATCTCCGCAATGGAGACCAGGCGCTTGGCGCTTACCGCATTGAAGTAGCCCAACGCCGCCATGTACAGCGCCGTGGTGCGGGACCGGTCAATGGTGGCCTTGGTCTGCGTGACGCTGTCATACGCGTTGTAGAGCAGCGGGATGGCGCGCCCGTTGAAAAGCACCAATGAAAAATTCAGACCGCCGTTCAGCACGTTTGTGGGGTTGATGGCCACGGGCTCCGGTGCGGATCCTGCGCTGATTCCGCCGGCCTGCGCGCGCAACCGCGTGGCCAACGCGCGGTTTGCAAACTCGGTGTTGTAGTTGCCGTCCGCCGCTGCGGCGGCCGCCTGCGCATCATAGATTTGTGCCTGGCCTTCCAGTTGCCCCCGCGCGGCCGCGGCCTGGGCATCCAACTGCTCCTGGCTCACCGCCTGGAAGCTGATTTGGGGCCAGTTGAACGTGTACCCTGCGGTGGCACTCAGGCGCGGCAGTACCGTGCTCCACGCCTTTCGGATGAACAGCTCCGCCTGGAAGAGCTTTTCGTACGCAATCTTGAGGTCAAAGCTGTTCTTGAGCACCAGGCCCATGGCCTGCTCAAAGGGGATGACCTGGCCCCGGCCGGGCTTGAGACCCATGAACCCATCCGGGGACGCAAACCCGCCACCGGCGGCGGCCGCAGGCCTGGGCGCGGCGGATGCGGCGCTGGGCGCAGCGGAGGATTGCATCATGCTGGGGTCCGCGGCGGCAGCACCCTGGTCAAACTGGGCGTGCGTCACCGCCGGCCCGCCCAGCGTCACCACCGTCACCCACCCCGCCATGCGGCCAACGCCGCGCCAATTTGATGCCTGCTGGGCCATTGTCTTGTTGTCCTTGGGAGGTTTGCCCGCAGCGCAGGGTGGGAGAGTGACTCCCCTGGTGTCCTGTGTTGCCGGCACGGGGGCCGAGGTACCGGACACCGGGGGGTGATGCAAGGCGGACCCTGCACGTCGTGACGGAGCGCTTGGGCCCACGCACGCGCCCTTGGCATGCCCGGCCTGGCGGCGGTACCAAGGCGCTGTGGCGCAACAGCGCAAAAGCGGAGTGGCGGCGTGATGCACAGCCTTGCGGTGTGGCTGCTTCTGGCCGCGGCGGACGCCCCCGTCGACGGCGCGCCCCCCCCAGACCCTTCGCAGTCTTTTGAAGGTTGGACCGCGCCCCCCGCCGCACCACAACAAGGTGCCCAGGGCCCGCCGCCCACCGCCACGCCCCAGGCCCAGGCCGAGCCACCGCCCGCGCCTCCGGGCGCCGCGGCCGCCCCGCGTGAAGAAGTGTTGGACGGTTGGCTGGTGCCCGGCATGGTGGGTGGTGCCACAACGGGCCTGCTGTTGTTGCTGGCCACGCCGCTGTTGATTCCCCTGGCGTGCGTGGCGCCGGTGGTGATGCCGCTGACGGGCGTGGTGGCGGGTGCCACGGCGTGGATGGCCAGCTGGGCGCTCAACCGGCGCGCACCATTGGGCGGCCTGGTGCTGGCTGGGGCCGCAGCGGGCTTTGCCGGAGGGCTTGCGGTGTGGGCGCTGGCCGCGGCTGGCGGGATGATGGCCTTTGCCGCCCTTTCCGGCGCGGGCCCGCCGGTGTGGTTTGGCCTGGCGGCGGCGGCGGTGTTTGCGGTGGCGGGCGTGGCGTGGTTGGCGGCGGCAGGATTGGGCGCGGGGCTCGCCGGAGTGCTGGCCGGGCCGTGCAGCCGCGGGCTGATGCCGGGGGAACGGGCGCTCAACGTGGACCTGTTGGGTGCGCCTTCGCCGGAAGAGGTGCTGCCCAACTGGTTGCGGCGGTTGGAAGTGGCCCCGGCAGAAGCCATTCCGCCGGCCCCAGTGGCGCCTTCACCCGCGCCCACGCCCGACGAGGAAGGCCCCACTGCGGAAGAACCGCTGGTGGACTGACGGCCGGCGTTACAACAACGTTCCGCGCAACAGCACACTGGCCACGCTGAAGTAGATGACCAGCCCGCTCACATCCACCAACGTGGCCACAAACGGCGCGCTGGCACTTGCGGGGTCCAGACCCAACCGCCGCATCAAGAACGGCAACCCGGAACCGGACAACGTCCCAAACATCACCACGCCCACCAGGCTGATGGCCACGGTGAACGCCACGCCCAGGTAGTGCGGGCCATAATCGTTGGTGGTCACGCCCCACACCACAATGCGCAAAAAACCAATGAGCCCCAACGCGCCACCCAACGCCAGACCCGCGGCAAATTCACGCCGGACCACGCGCCACCAGTCCCGCAGGCGCACTTCCCCCAGCGCCATGGCCCGGATGACCAGCGTGGTGGCCTGGCTGCCGCTGTTGCCCCCTGAGCTGATGATGAGCGGAATAAACAGCGCAAGCACCACGGCTTTTTTGATCTCATCCTCGTAGTGGCCCATGGCGGTGGCGGTGAGCATCTCCCCCAGGAACAACACCGCCAGCCAGCCACCGCGCTTGCGCAACATCTTGAAGAAGTCCGTCTCCAGGTAGGGCTCATCCAACGCTTCCATACCGCCCAACTTCTGGATGTCCTCGGTGGCCTCCTCATCCACCACGTCCACAATGTCATCCAGGGTCACAATGCCCTTCATGATTCCCTGGGCATCCACCACGGGAACAGCCAGGAAGCCCTGTTCCTTCACCACGCGGGACACACTTTCCTGGTCCATGTCCTCGCGCACGGTCACAATATCGGTGTGCATGACGTCACGCATGTGCCGTGCGCCAGGGGACGCAAACAACTCACGGAATGAAATGAGCCCCAACAGCTTCTGGTGCGCGTCCAACACGTACACGTAGTAGATGGTCTCCAGTTTCTCCGCGGCCTGTTTGCGCAGGTAGCTGATGGATTCATCCACCGTCATTTCCGGGCGCACGCGCGCAAACCGTGGGCTCATCAGCCCGCCGGCGTCATCTTCGGCGTAGGCCAGCAGCACCGTGACTTCCCGGCGGGTGACGTCATCCAACAACGCCAGCAGTTCGTCCTTTTTTTCCGGCGGGCTGTGCTGGATGAGGTCCGCCGCGTCATCCGGTGCCAGAAACCGCATCCAGCTGCGGCGGTCCTGCGCGGGCATGTGGAGCAGCAGGTCTGCCTGGTCATGGGCGGTCATGGCCAGGAACAGCTCCTCTGCGTCCGGGCGGGGCAGCAGCAAGAACCCCTGCAGGCGGTCATCCTGGGACAACAGGAACCAGACGTCCTGCAGTTCTTCCAGCGTCACATGCGAAGAATCGCCACGCGTCGAAGGCGCGTCGGGTGGCGGGGTGTTGGCGGTCGGCTCGGTCATGCGGCACCTGCACCGGACCGTGAGCACGGCCACGCGGCGGCGGGGTCATACGCTCTTTTGATGGGCCCCGCAGCAGTTTTGTGAGCGGCCCTCTGGTGGATCACAACGGTTGGAGGAGGTGCCGGACCAGGCGGCCGTCCTGGTACCAGAAGGTGCCGGCAAACGGCTTGCCCTGCAGGACCAGCGGCAGGAAGTGGCGGTCCCCCTCCCACAGGTTGAGGGCAGCCAGCGCGTCACCGGGCACAAAATGCAGTTTCCCCTCGGGGCCGCTGGCCGGCAGCGCAGCACGCTCAACATCCGTCAGGTGGGCCACAAAGACGTGGACCAGCCAGTCCTCTGCCTTGCGGGGCTTGAAGTTGGGGAAATGGAGCACGCCCACCTGGACAAACCGCGCGGGCGCAAGATGCAAGCTGGCCTCTTCAAAGAACTCACGCGCGGCGGTTTCCGGGGCCGCTTCATCCGGGTCTGATTTTCCGCCCAGCCCGTTGTGTTTGCCGGCGTGGACGTCCTGGGCGTCCCGCGGGGCGCGCTCCAGCATGAGCACATCCTTGCCGTGGCGGGCGTAGATGAGGACGGCGGGAATGACCTTGCGGCTGCCCTGCTCAAACGCGTTCACGGTGACCCTCCTGCCGGCGCAGGCAGGGTGGCCTCCACCGGTGTGGCTTGATGCGCACGGAACATCCTCAGGTCCGCCGTGGCGGCGGCGGCCAGGGC